>Ga0183095_10287_pt1 | contig 222667 bp, 194 predicted proteins | sample BioMet4_FD_130346 | JGI IMG/M metagenome (GOLD analysis project Ga0183095, IMG submission 130346) | Microbial communities from bioreactor (seeded with sewage sludge) at LBNL, California, USA - Biofuel metagenome 4 (v2) (version 3) | ecosystem: Engineered > Bioreactor > Anaerobic > Unclassified ...
ATTCCCTCTCTGATCTACTAAATCTTTACAGTATTCTTTGCATACCTTAGAAATTTTTCGGAACTTTGCATATATTATATCGTGCATATCTTGTCTTTTGTTCTTTTTGTTTTACACTGCTAAATTATAAAAAATCAATGATATACACTATATTTTTATTTTTTTGCTCTTATTTAGTTCATTATTTTTTAATTCTAATTTCACCAACGAGTAATAGATATTAAATATTAAGAGTATAAAGTAAGACTAAATGTAAAGATAATTTATATACATTATAAGTGGAAAACATATGCTAAATATCAATATATTGTTATGAAGTCAAAAAAAAATAAACAATTTATATTACAACGTATTAGGATCTTGTATTCTCAAAAACGTATTAGAAAGAATAAACATATTAGAAAAAGGGATTGTCACCAGTCAAGTATTAACAAAGAATTAGAAAAAAATGAATTGATACGAAAAAAACGGTTTGAATATATAAATAATCAAAGTATTGTTCCTAGGAATCTTTGGTATATATTACATAATGACCTAAGTCCGTTCTATTATAAAAAGATAAAAGAAGAAAAATATAAATATAAAGATAATATATTAGTGCCAGAAGAATTTTCAATAATAGAAAACTCTCAAGAGAGTTTTGATACTCTTAAACAAATAGTGTCGGCCCTTATAATAGAAGATTATTATGATATAATACGATTAGATTATTCCAAATGTGCAAAAATAGGATTGGATGCACAAATTATATTAGATATCATATTAAAGGATTATTTAAAATTTGCTAGTCTTTGCAAACAGAGTAATCGAGAAAAGAAAAAATATTTTACATTTAATATAGGTGGTCAAAATATAAATAACATAAATATTAAGAAAATACTTTTCTCTGTTGGCTCTCCATCCGTTCTTGGTATTAAACAAATTGAATTTAAAGATGTAGAAAAATATTGTTTATGTATACATGATAATGATAAATATAAGGACACTTTGAGTAAAATGAATCAAAAAGATTTGGATACTACTGATATGGCAGATTATGTTATAAGATCATTACAAAAAATGAAGAGAACAATTACTAGTGATAAACGAGATGATTTATGTACAGTAATAGGGGAAATTTTGATTAATGCAGAAGAACATTCTACAACAAAATACAGATTTTCTGTTGGCTATTTTAATGAGGAATATATAGATGAAAAACATTGTGGAGTTTTTAGATTAGTTATACTTAATTTTGGTCAAACAATATATGAGAAATTTAAATCAAACGATTGTCCAAACAAAGATGTTGTTAATCAAATGGATAAGCTATCTAAAGATTATGTTAAAAATAGTCTATTTTCACCTAGAAAGTTTGAAGAAGAAACGTTATGGACATTGTATGCTCTTCAGGAGGGTATTACATCAATACCTAATTCAAAAAGGGGAAACGGTTCAATCAGGTTTATAGATAGTTTCTTTAATATAAAAGGATCTAAAGAATTAGACAATATTTCGATGATGGCAATCGTTTCTGGTAAGAGTCGTATAATATTTGATGGTAAATATGAAATCGTAAAAAAAATTGATGGCAAAGAGATATATAAAGTAATGACTTTTAATAATACAGGAAAAATAGAAGATAAACCAGATAATCAATATGTATATAACGATAAATATTATTTTCCTGGCACATTAATTAGTGCAAGGATATTATTGAATGACAATGATATTGTTAAACTATAAAAATAGAACAATAATGGAACATAGTAAAGATTATACAATTAATCTGGAAAATTTCAGAGTAAAAGAAAGAGATAAAATATCTAAAGTTTTTACAGGTAGAGATAGAGGAAAATTTGTCAGAGAACAATCAAATATTGATAATATAGAGAAACAATATGATAAAATAACAATTATCATACCTGATAACGTGTATTCAATTAATCCATCATTTCTTGAAGAATTTTTAATTAATGTAGTTACAAAATTAGGGAAAGATGAGTTTATGAATAAATTTTCTTTTATATCAGAAGGTGATTACAAATGTGACCAGCCATTAGAAGAAGCTATAGATAGAATTTTAAGAACAAGAACAGCTTTGAATTAAAGTTATGTGTATACAAATACAAAGGGATTGTCTTGATTATTTTTATAATGTCTCTATGATTATTATAGCAATAGTAAATGTCATTCTTGTTTTGAAGATTTTCTATTCTAATAAACAACGGGAGCAAACTATATATGAAAATAATAGAAAGATAGATTTGTTCAAAAAACTTATATTAGACTATAACTTACACTATTTGTATGATTTTTTTAAAGATATTCTTGAGGAAGTAAAATGTCTGAGTCGAAAAAATATTACAATAGAAGAGAAAAAGAGGATTAATGAGAAGATTCTATACGATTTTGCTAAACCATTAAGGCTGAATTTTATTGATGTTGTGTATGTGGCTAATGAAAATATGCAAAAGAATATTCAAAATATAATAGATAATCTTACAGATAAATTAACGGACACTATATTAAATAGTGAAAATAAATGCTTAGATGAGGATATATTTAAAGAACATATCATTAAACCAATCTCAACTGCAAAAATAGAAATAATCAGTATATTATTTAAATACAATGGCAACTAATAATTATAATATATATTTAACAAAATATTGCAATTGGTGTACTTATTCTTTCTTAATAGTAATAAAATTATCATATCTCTTTTTGAAGATTTGATTACTGTTACATTGAGACTGACTTTACTTGTTGGTTATTATGGCTTTAAAAGATATTGTATACTTAAATTCTTTTGTAAGATATTTATATATAAACTATTGCTTTGTAAATAAAGTTGTATCGCTTATAGTTACAATAAATATTTAGGATTAATGGTTAAAATTTAGGTTAAAACGTTGTAATAGCTTAAAAGATACATTTTTGTAAGGAAAATAGAGAATATGACAAAAAAAATGCGAAAAATGTGGTTCAAAACACATAAAAAGAAGCATTATACTATTTTGTTTGCTTTAGTAACTCATATAAATCAGTATGAAGTATGGTTTGTATGTGTGATTGCTTTTTCTTCATCATATTTTTATTTATAGTTAAAGGTACAAAATAATCCTTAATATCAAATATAATTTGCTATATTTGCATTATAAAATAGAGTTCAACGATAAAACTGAATAGAATAAAGGATATTCTTTCGAAAAAAGGTATTTCTCAAACATGGTTGGCGAAGAAACTCAACAAGAGCTTTAGCATGGTAAATGCTTATTCTTGTAATAGGATACAGCCTAATTTGGAAACTTTGCAACATATAGCGGAGATACTATAAGTGAATTTAAAAGAGTTGATAACCTATAAAAATGATAGATAACATGAAGCAGTTTTCAGAAGTAACTCGGTTGGAAAATGAGATAATGAAATAGTTGGATGCTTTGCAATTCAACGCAAAATCAGGTAACGATGAATAACAAAATACAGTTTTTATTATATAGTCTCCCCGATGAAGAGGGGAAAGTACAAGTAGTTATAAAAGATGAAACCATTTGGTGTACACAAAAGGCTATGGCACAACTCTTCGATATTGATAAATCCGGAATTAGCCGTCATATAGCCAATATCTTTAAGGAAGAAGAACTACAGCAAGACACGACAGTTGCAAAAATTGCAACCGTCGTAAATAGAGGCGTAAGAGGCGAGGTTGAAGAAATGGTAGATTGCTATAACCTTGATATGATTATTGTAGTTGGCTATCGTGTTTCATCGCCTAAAGCAACCAAATTCCGTCAATGGGCTACAAAGATTCTTAATGAGTATATAAAAAAAGGATTTGTGCTTGACGATAAACGTTTGAAACAGGGAACGGCTGTATTCGGAATAGACTATTTTCGTGAATTGCTTGAAAGGGTACGTTCTATTCGTACCAGTGAACGGCGTATCTGGCAGCAAATTACTGATATATATGCCGAATGTAGCATTGACTATGACAAGAACTCGCCTACAACGCACGATTTTTATGCCATGATACAGAATCGTTTTCATTATGCTATTACTGGGCAAACGGCTGCTGAAATTATCTACACAAAGTCAGACCATACTAAAGAACACATGGGACTGACAACATGGAGGAATGCGCCAGACGGACGTATATTGAAATCGGATATATCAATAGATAAGAACTATTTACAGGAAAAGGAAATCCGTCAGTTAGAACGTGCTGTTACATCATATTTTGATTATATTGAGATCCAAATAGAGCGACAAAATGCTTTCACGATGGAACAGTTTTCAACCAGTGTAAATAAGTTTCTCACATTTAACGACTACCATATTCTTCCAGACAAAGGGGGCATTTCTGCATTACAAGCTAAGGCAAAAGCTGAAAATGAATATGACATTTTTAATAAAACTCAAAAGATAGATTCTGACTTTGACAAACAAGTTAGAGATGTTTTGAGAAATAAAAAAGATAATAATAATGGAACTGCAAAAATATAAATTAGGGGGGGGGGAACATAGTAGACTTTAATAAAAGTACCATTAGTAAATCTTAATCAATTAAGGTATTATATATTTTGATACGAGTAACATTACTAAAAATATTATTTCTGATACTATGGTATTGGATATAACATAAGACCCACGTCATGCTTAACGTCAAGCAACCTATAATCTTTTGTCAAGACATCGTCAGAAATGATTATAACTTTTGAGTCTTTCTCTAATATTAAAGAAGTGTCATCAGATATTTTGTTAAAGCCTTGGCTTTCTAATAAAGGGACTAAGTCTTGGTAGTATTTATTACCCTTGTAGTATTCCTGACCATAACATAAAATATAATCTCTTAGATTATCTATATTTGTGATGTTTAACCATTGATCTGTATTAGAAGAAAAAATCCAAGATATTTGTTTTGTTTTAGATATGCTTACTATGATGTATTGATTATAGACAACATATTGTTTCTTGGAGAAATTAGATTTATTAAAGTCTGGATATTCTTCCAAGAAATTGTCAATACATTCTTCTATATCTTTGCCATTAAGTATGTTTTCGGTCAAATTGTATAATAGACTCTCATATATCAATTTGTATACCTTAATGAATATTGGTATGGAGACTTCAATAAAATCATCTAATATTTCCTTTCTCATATTATTATTTGCTCTTTGTATGTAAGAATGAATTTCCTACTATACTATATATTATTTTGTGAGCAATAAGTTTATTTTTTTTAGTATGATTCGCTATCATAGCAACCTGTAATCTTTAACTAAAACATCGTCAGAAATGATTATAACTTTTGTGTCTTTCTTTAATATTAAAGAGGTGTCATCGGATATTTTCTTAAAGCCCTGACTTACTAATAAAGGGACTAAATCTTGGTAGTATTTATTACCCTTGTAGTATTCTTGACCATAACGTAAGATATAATCTTGTAGAGTATCTGTATCTTTGATGTCTGACACTTTATTTACATTTGCATAAAAGCCCCAAAACATCTCTCTTGTCTTAGATATGTATACTATGATATATTTATTATAGATAACATATTGCTTCTTAGAGAAATTAGATTTATGAAAGTCTGGATATTTTTCTAAGAAAGAGTCAATGCATTCTTCTATATCTTCTCCATTAAGTATCTTTTCGTTCAAATTATCTAACGAACTATTTGTTATTAATCTATATACATTATTGATTATAGGCATTGAGACTTCGATGAACTTGTATAATATTTCATTTTCCATATCATTATGTATTCTTTTGTATGTAAGAATGAATTTCCTACTATACTATATATTATTCTGTGAGTAATAAGTTTATTCCTAAGAGTAATAATCTTTACATTTTGCTTAGCAATGGTACTAATATGTCAATATGTGTTCAAAATATATCATTCAACTAAAATGTCAATACGTTTTAGATGAGATGCAGTTATTGTAAATAAATTATGCAAGCTCTCAATTAAGAACTTGCATAAATCAAATACGAATCAATAAAGAAATAAATCAGTCTGACGGATTTGGATATAATATACTAAATGTTATTCTTGCAGATAATCGTCATTCTCAAAATCATATACTTCAATGTTGTCTTCTTGATTATTATCTGAGAATAATTCTTTATCCATTACATCACAAGATTCATCTCCAAGAATAAAAATATCGCCGTCTTTTTCAAAGAGTATGTTACCATATTCATTATCAAGAGAAATATCAAAACCTTTATCATGCAGTTGCCCTAATACAGATTTCTTCATACATGTATTATCTGTATAGACATATTCTTGTAAGTCATGAGGTGTTTTGATATCATCAATATTAAATACGGTGCGTTCATATATACTGAATGTTTTATTCATAATATCAGCAGATATAATAAATTTGTCATTATATAATACTATATCTTCATTAGATAGATTAATACTTGTCTCTGTCCAAGACATAAATTTCTTAGTGAATAAATCACCAAACTCAGAAAACTCATAATTCTTTTTGATAAAAGAATCCATGAACTCTTCCATTACTGTCTTCCAATAAGTCTTATTGTTGTTTGAAGGGTTAATACTCTCTGCATTGTTAGCAAAATTCACTTTGTCCTGGTTGCTTGACGCAACGTTTTTGTTATTTTCTTTCATTTTAATATATGCCAAAAGGCATCTCCATATTTGTTGTATGGTTTATATTATTAAGATGTCTTTTTGTTTATATGTTTAAGTATTTTTAACATTTACTATCTTTGCAACAGTGCATATTTTTTTGGCTTCATGGTCAAATATTGGGTTAGAAAATACCCTAAATAAGAAATATAAGGCTATAAAAAGAAAAAAGAGTAAGAACTACTCTTTTAATCAAAATATTTTTAGCGTACCCAAAAGCGTACCCAAATATTTATAACTACTTGATAAACAAGTACTGTTTGTGATTCAGGTGAGATTCGAACTCGCGACCTACTGCTTAGAAGGCAGTTGCTCTATCCAGCTGAGCTACTGAACCATTTTGATAGAAAAAAAGGAATCTAACCAAGTGGATTCCCTTTTTTTTCCCTCTCTGTCGGGGTGGCAGGATTCGAACCTGCGACCTCCAGTTCCCAAAACTGGCGCGATAACCGGACTACGCTACACCCCGTTCTTATTTTATCAATTCATCTGCGGAGAGGAGAGGATTCGAACCTCCGGTACCCGATATGGATACGACGGTTTAGCAAACCGTTGGTTTAAGCCACTCACCCACCTCTCCAATTCTTATTAGAAAGGCACTCCCTTCTGAATTGGTGGTGCAAAAGTACAAAGAATTTCTTTCAGAGCAAAAAATAAGTGCTTTTTTTATTGTTTTAAACCCTGCTAATTACTCTAACATACGATTAATTATGTAGTTATAACCTTAGATTTTTTGATATTATTTTGCTGTTTTTTACTCTAAAAACACTAATATTTGAGTCTAATAGAGCAAAAAGTTGTACTTTTGCACTCTATGAATATAGCAGCATTAGTTTCTGGGGGTGTGGATAGCTCAGTGGCTGTTCATTTGATGAAAGAGCAAGGACTGGAACCCACAATATTTTATATACGCATAGCAATGGAAGAAAAAGATGGTTCATTGTCTTGTTCAAGTGAGGAAGATATTGAGCTAACATCTTTTGTTGCAAAAAAATATGGTTGCCATTTTGAGATTGTTTCCTTGCAAGAAGAGTATTGGAATAATGTTGTCAAATACACAATAGACAGTGTCAAGAAAGGTTTGACACCTAACCCCGATATAATGTGTAATAAGCTCATAAAATTCGGCGCTTTCAATGACAAATGGGGCAAAGACTTTGACCGTATAGCCACAGGTCACTATTGCACGACAACTCAGTTTGACAACCTTACATGGCTTTCAACATCTCCTGACCCGGTAAAAGACCAAACGGATTTTCTTGCACAGGTAACTTATGCTCAAGTCTCAAAGCTAATGTTTCCTATTGGACATTTGATGAAAGAAGAAGTCAGACGCATAGCCATAGATAATCATCTGCCAAGTGCTTTTCGTAGAGATAGTCAAGGGATTTGCTTTTTGGGGAAGATAAATTACAATGACTTCATTAAACGTTATCTTGGGCAGAAGAAAGGCAAGATTGTGGAACTTGAGACTGGTAAAATATTGGGTGAGCACAATGGTTTCTGGTTTCATACCATTGGACAACGCAAAGGATTGGGGCTTAGTGGTGGGCCATGGTTTGTTGTGAAGAAAGACACTGAGGAAAACACTCTTTGGGTTTCACAAGGTTATGACCCCCAAACTCAGTATGGCAAAGAGATAAATATGAAAGGGTTTGACTTTATTACAAAAGACCCATGGGGAGACTTTGCAGACGCAAAGGAGATAACCTTTAAAATCCGCCATACACCAGAATTTACTAAAGGAATTCTAACAAAGCAAGGCAATATCTATACAATACATTCAGAAAAAGACATTCAAGGCATAGCTTGTGGTCAATACGGAGTTGTCTATGACAAAGCTCATCATCTCTGTTATGGTAGCGGAATAATCTGTTAGTGTATTTCTATAACATATCTTTATTTTAGTCGCTCAAAACAAAGATTGGAGAAATGTTTTCTTTGTTTTGAAATGCGCAAACAGTCATTTAGCAAAGACAACATGCCATGTTGTGGCTCTGAAACAGTCATTGCGAAAATTAAAACAGTCATTCAGTGGCTCAAGATGGCATGTTGTCGCTTCTCTTTCTTTGCTTTATTTTCTCAGAATAAAGAAAGCATTTTCTCAATCTTTGTTTGGCGTTTATGGAACGGGGTCATAGCCGCTGCCTCCCCAAGGATTGCAACGCAAAATACGCTTTATGGCAAGAAAAGACCCTTTGAAGATACCGTATTTTTGCAGGGCTTCTATTGCATACTGAGAACAAGTGGGTGTGAAGCGACATGCCGCAGGGGTATGCACAGAGATAGCTCCTTGATAAAAGCGTATTAGCCCTATAAGTATTTTCTTTGTAACTTTACTAATTGTGCTCATTGTCTGCTAACAATTGTTTTGTTATGCAAGAGAGAATATAAGACATTTTTTTGTTTGTCAAGGCAAAATCTGGAATGGTTTTGCTGATCAAAGAGACAGAAAAATGCAGTTTTATGTTTTGAACATTCACAATATTTTCAAGTTCTGATTTATTCAAACGAAAAGCCTCTCGCATCAATCTTTTTGCTCTGTTTCTATTCACTGAAAAATGTTGATAGCGTTTGGGAGACACAATAAGCACTTTTATCTCTCCACGCTCACAAGGGGCAATGGTGTAACGAACACTAAAAGGATAAGCCAATATGCCCTTACCAGTTTCAAAAAGCTCACCAATGGCTTTCTGAGAACACAGACGCATATCTTTTTTGAATTGATACATTATTTTTTCTTTACTGGTGCCTTTGCTGTTGTTGCTTTAGTAGGGGTAGCTTTTGCAGGAGTTTTGGTTGTTTTTTTGAGTATTTTCTTTTCTGGTACAGTTTTTCGCTCGGGGCGGCGATAGAATTCTTCTTGCATTTGCTTTTTGTATTCTGCTAATTGGCTTTCATTTAATGAGAGATAATGATTTATGGCCATAACCATTGAAGGTCTCTCTGCTGTTGGGGCAGGAATCATTGTTATTATTTTTGCTGCTTTTAGTGCTGCTTGAGTTGAGACCCCGAAAGCTGCAAAAATAATCTTTGAGTGGTCATAGTTAGGAAAACTCTTTACAAAAGATTCTACACCAATAGGAGAGAACATAACAACTATATCAAAATCGTCAATTTTTATGTCAGTTAAATCTCTTGGAACAGAACGATACATTATGCTCTTTGTGTATTTGATTTTTGCTTTCTCAAGCAGTTTAAAATTGTCAGTCTTTGTGTCCTCAGAGCAAGGAAAAAGGAAATTTTCTTCTTTGTGTTTAATAAGTGTCTCAATAAGGTCTGCGAATTGCAATTTGCCATAGAAGATTTTTCTTTTGCGGTATTGAATATAGTTTTGCAAGTAATTGGCTATACTCTCTGAAACACAGAAGAATTTCATACTATCTGGTATGCGATCTCTCATTTCCTTTGCCATACGGAAATAATTATCAACAGCTAACTTGCTTGTCATGATTACAGCACTGTGATCTAAGATTACAACTTTTGTAGCTCTGAATTCTTTGGCACTAAGGGGTACCACATCAAAGAACTTATTAAACGTAAATTTTACTCCATACTTTTCAATAAGATAATTGTATTGAGATTTCGCTAAATCGGCTGGTGCCGGTTGTGAAATGAGAATCTTTGTATTTGTTATTTTCCCCATAAAAACTTATTTTACAATAATTTAATACTTGCTCAATAACTTATAGATAATTATTAAAGGCACAAATTCCAGAGTGCAAAGATAGAAAAATAAATAGACTTTTGAGAATTTTGTTGCCTTTAAAACGTAATATAAACTTCTTACCAATCTGATTAACATTAAAATACATAAAACAGCAATAGTTGTCCATAGGGTAGTTTCTTTGCAGTATTCAGGTAGATAAAAACATAAGAAAGTTAGAGGTAGTAACACTGCACCGTCAATAATATAGAATAGGGTTTGAAGTGTGTTGTAATGAGAGCAAATGGCTTTCATACGAAACAAGGCTCCAAAGAAATCTATAAACACATATTTCAAAAAACAATAGGCAAAAACTAAGCTCAGGATTAGAAAATATATTCCTGTATAAGACGATGTAACAATAGAAAAGTAAGAGAAAGCCCCAAAGAAGTCACAAGCTAAGAATCCTAAGAGAGTTATGATAGGTAAAAACAAGAATATTGCAGGCAAAAGCAACAAGAAGCGATTAGTTTCTCCTTGCCATAGCGAGCTTAAACGTTTTATATTGTATTTTAATAAGATAAGGTATATCAGCAAAACAGAAAAGACCACACCATACATCCAATTTTGTGAAAGATTACTTTGGCGTGGTTGCATTTTCATATCTCGACTAATAAAAGTTCTTTGATTAAACAAGGAAGCTCTTTGAGTTAGCGGAGGAAGATTGTTGTTTAGAGTTTTTACTACATAGTCATTGAAGTTTGTAACATGATTTGTATCTTTTGCATAACCCGGAAGTACGAATATAGGCTCTTGACCTGTATACACAAAAGTAGTTACAGAACTTGTATCAATTTTGCTATGTGTTGATAGCGTATCTTGCATTTATCTTGCAATAATTATTTTCTTTATCTCTATGCTATTGCTTTGTTTTATTTGCAAATAATATGTCCCAGCAATAAGTGAGGAAACATTTATTACTCCATAAGAAATATTTGTCTTTACTGCCTTGCCCATACAATCAAATAATGTAAGGGTGCTTTGAGCTTTAAGTCCTTTTACATACACAATGTCTTTTGCAGGGTTTGGATAAATTGTAATTTGATTTTCTTTTGCAGATACAGAGTTTAAAGAAGATTGAGTAAAGTAAGAAGGAAGACTAACATTGTCTATCCATACGGCGTCAGAGTCTTTTGATAGGTAATTATCTTTTGTGTATACCCATTTATATGTGTGAGAACCCGAATCAACTACAAAGGCATATTTTTTCCAACTGTTAGAACCAGAAAGTTCTAATTTCTTTGCTTCATCTATGTAAAAATAGGCTATGTCATAATCTTGTTCTGTGCTTGTTCTTATATAGAAAGATATTGTGTCTGTCATTGAAGCCAAAGAAGTAAGAGAAATTATTGAACTTTGGCTGTCGCTTATGGCTCCACTTCTAAGGCTGTGAGTTCCCTGGTAAGCGTTCTGAGTAATAGAATCTATTTTCCAAGGGTGAGAAGAAGGTACACTCCATGCGAAATTAGTCAAAGTGCCACTCTCAAATGTTTCCATGGTATAACGTAAAGGTATAGAATCCAACTGCAAAACAGAGTAAGCTCCAGCTGTAGCAAATATTTTTGCTATCAAATATTCTTCTGTATTAGAAAGAGAATTTATATGAAATGTAGCCACAAAAGCTGTAGAAGTATCTTTTTGCAAAGAAGTAAAAGCAATGATACTATCAGAAGTAAGAGTTAAGTTGCTTGAAAGATTTGAAAGCCTTAGCATGCCAGCACTTAAAGTATTTGCTCCTGAGTTCTTGATATTGAATTTAAATTGTACATCCTGCCCTGCAGTAAAACCATTTGCAGCAACTAAAGATACATTGGTTATTGCTATTTGTGGGGCTTTAATTTCAAAAGAGTAGTTATTTGTAACCAAATAATTGTGTCCTTTTATATTAATTGAGAAAGTGGCTATTGAAGAGTTTAAGACTCCGTCAGGAATTCTGATTTTGAAAGCATGTGTAAGTGTTTGAGAACTCTGACCTGCCATAAGTCCTATGTAATCCAAAGAGTCAAACATCACACTATTACTACCATTATTTAAAGAGAGTGATACACTATCTAAAGAGGCTAATCCTAAATTTTCAATATTAAGATTTACAAAGTATGTATTGTTGTTTTTAAGTTCTGAGGTAGAATTGTTATTGCTGTCTTCAAAAGAAATGGAAGAAACAGCAATAAGTGCATTTTGTTCATAAGACATATAGATTGAGTCTATTATTGGTTTTGCAAATTGAGTAGTAATAACAACTTTTACATAGCCTACTTGATTTATAGGAGAGCTGAAATTGATATTTGCTGTACCCAATGAATCTGCTTGAGCTGCTCCTAAAAGTGTGTCGCCTTTGCTTATTCCAACATAAGAGTAAGGAGCGCATACTAATTGTAAAGAAGTTATTCCAACAGGCATTGTGTCAGGAATATTGTTTATGTTGTTTTGGGGTATACCAATGTAAGGTATTAAAGTAGGGTCTCCTAAAACATGGTATATTTGAAAATAATATTCATCTTCACTTACGTTTGCTTGCAAAACAGCAAGGTTCCCAGCTTGAGTAAGCTGTCCTGCAGCAACATTCCATTTTGAATAGTTCTCATTATGTGAGTGAAATAACCTGTCATAAATTCCCAGTTCGCTTGCATTGTAAGAAGGATTAACAACAGCACTTTTTGCTCCAACAGACCAATAGTAGTCTCCGTCCCAATAAGTGTAGCAAGTGCCACCTATTGCACCAACACCACCTTTATTTTCTGCTCTAAGAATTGCTTCACCAAAACACTCTGATTCCGAGAATTTGTTTGATAAGCAACAGTTGTTTATGAATAGAGGGTATTTGCCTGTATTAGTTATTGTGTTGTTTATATCCTCTGTGCTAAGTGCTGGAGAATACCAACCAGTTTCAGAGCAGTGAGCGGAATAATTTATGAACCCATAACCATTAGTGCTTATGCTGTCTTTAATCTGTGAAGAGTAGTCCCCAGAAGCAGGATTATAATAAATCAATGTGTCAGTGTTTGGACGAGCTGCCACATACCCTTTGACATAATTAACTTGTCCATTGCCATAAGTAGGGGCGTCGTTGCCTGTTTCCTTGCCGGCAATCAATAACACTTTACTCAGGTGAGTAGTATCTTCCATCTGATATTTCTCATAACTCATTGTCTTGGCAACTATGTGTTGCATTTGAGCTTTTGTGCGTGCGGAGAAACGTCCATAGAATAAATCAGGCAAATAATCACCAGTGTATTCAGCATAGTAAAGATCTGTTGGGAAATACTCAGAGGAGCCATAGCTAACATAAGCACCAGAAAAAGTCGGCACAAGATTATCATCTCCACAAAGCAAAAGGTAATCTGCAGCAGGGTTTGCCTGTGTGGCATTATTGTATATGTTTGTTAAATATGAACGAATGGAATTTGTATCTTTTGTGAGTCCGTTTTCTCCTATGTAAGCCTCAATGACATTAAAGCCTTGTTGGCGTTTCCATGCTAAAAAAGGAGCAAGGGTTTCTTTGAACATAGTATCTGAAACAACAACTAACTTCAAAGGTCTATCCATTACTCCAGAAGAAGTAACAGAAGAAAGATTCTTGTTATTTAAAGTTTTGCTATCTATGAAAGATGTGCTGCCGCCTTTTTGTTTTGCTTTAATTGTAGCTCCCATATCTGCTCCTGGGAAAGTAATCTTTGCGCAGAAGCTTTTTACAACTTCAATTACGTTTGTTTCAGGGTTGTATTTGATTGGGCAAATACTCAAACGAGCTAAACGAACAGAGCCCATAATACCAATTATCTCCACTTTAACTAAGTCTTCTCCTATGAATTTGTTAGTCTTGTAAGCCTCAGGGTTTATTACAAAAGTAGTATCTTCATTATTTTTCACTCTTGATGCTTGACGAGGCATAACTTTGTTTTTGTAGTAGTCATTTAAATCATAAGTCTGGCTAACTACATTAGAAGTCATTATGCTTATTCGTGCGCCATAAGGTACCTGTATCAAACGATTATATTCAGGCAACTGAGGCATACCCACAGTTTTTGTGGTATTGAAATTCTCTCCCATATTTAAGATAATGTAGTTTTGACCATCTGAGGCCTGTGCGCTTTCAAGGCTTAATTGATTTGTTTGCCAAGTAAAGCTAACATTTTCCATGCTTTCGTTTAGTTGCAAAGCAGGTCTATCTTTTGACAGATTGATTAATGTTTGTGCTTTTATGCTAAAATTGCCCAAGCACAATAAAAAGATGGTTAAAACAATGAGTCTTTTGTTTTGATTATTCATATAAATTGAAATTTATTCGTTAAATAAAGCTTGCAAAGATACGCATTATTCTTTGCCCTTAAAGTATAAAACGAAAATTCACTGCATTTTATGATTTTAAGTGGCAAAATTGTTTCTTTGGCTCAAACAATAGTTTCAAGGTCTTTTACTTGCCCTCGCTACTATCTTTTATTTGTCTCTATTAAATTATTTTTTGCCTTACTTATATTATGATATAATGCCTTTTATTTCAACCAAATTACAAATACGCCACAACGGATAAATAATTTTAATTTTTAATTTGATACACTATTCCCTTTATAAAAAAATCCATTCAAATTAGGAGTAGTATATACATTTGGTCCTGGAATTCTCATTATATAATAATTACCTATTTTTATATTGTAAGCCTGCAAACAACCTATTCCACCACCTGCTTCATCAGCAAAATATGGATTTATAGTTAATTTATATTTACAATTTATTTCCAACTGTCTTTTTCCACCCACATCACACATGTACATATTACCTATTACAATTACATTTTTCTCTTTTCTAATCAATATATCTTCTTTACATTCATCACATAAAAACGTTAAAAGATATACACTATCAACAACATGTATTACTCCATCACTTCCAACATTAAATGAATATGGTAAATTTTTAATCTTAGTTAAAAAGAAATTGGCTGTCAAACTTTCACTTTCAAATTTAGATTTAATTGTATCATAATAACCTAAAACTCTGGTATTATCCATTTTACTCTGATTATAATAACATTTGTTCTATTTCAAATTTTGAAGGAACTTGATTTATTAAACCATTTACTAAAAAATCTGCTTTGCTAATATTATTGATATTTTCGCCTTCTATTTCATTAAGGACATTCTGTGTAGTTGAACAAGAAGTTAACAATAACACACAAATTAATATTCTAATTATACAATAAACATAAGGGCTTAGATTAGGGTATTTATCACTTATTGGGTATAAAATTATTCTTACTACTTTTCTTTGTTGCAAAGATACAATTATTCTTGTACTGCAAAAATTAAACGCTGTTTTAATTTTTTATTTATTTTTTTAGCGTGCGGAAGCTTTGTTTTAGTAAATTATTACTTTGTTTTATTCTGCCCAAACAAAGTTTTAGGAATGTATTATCATACAAAAAGAGTACGCAATATGATTTTAATGTCTTTGCGTAGGGAACGATGATCAATATAGTCAAGATTCATTTCTATCTTTTTTGGCATAATCACATCAATGTAGTATTGCTCTGGATTATAGTGCTTGCTCAAAATGTCGTTTTCATTTGCAAAAGCTATGGAAGCCACATCTGTTATTCCCGGACGAACATCAAGCACTCGCTTTTGCTCAGGAGTATAAAGCAAAACATATTTTCTTACTTCAGGTCTGGGACCAACAAAAGACATATCACCTTTGAGAACATTGAATAGTTGAGGTAGCTCATCTATCTTGTATTTTCTAATTATGTAACCAATTGTGGTAACTCGTCTGTCTTTGCCGGCTCTTCCAAAAGATAATAAACCTTTTTTGTCTGCTCCCACACGCATTGAACGAAACTTGTATATGGAGAAATCTTTATTACCTTTGCCAACACGTTTTTGAGTGTAGAATACACTACCTTTTGAGCTTATCCATACACACAAACTAACAATAATAAATAAAGGAGAAAGCGCAATTAAACCACACAGCGCGCATACGAAATCAAAGGCTCTTTTCACTTCAATGTTATTTTACAGTATCCCTCTATTAAAGTGTCAAGAATGAAATCAATCATTTGGTTTGTTAGTTGTGGGTATATTGGCAGAGTAATCTCTCTTGAAAAAGCATCAAAAGAAGCAGGATAGTCTTTAATATCATATCCCATATTCTTAAACAGAGTAAGCATAGGCATAGGAATGTAATGCACGTTTGTAGCAATACCTTTTTGTGCCATATAGTTGATTAACTCATCTCTTTGCTCTTGAGTTATTGGATTGATTCGTAAAGGAAATAGGTGATAAGATGTTTTTATGCTATCTGTATCTTGAAAAGGCAATATTGCCCAATACTCTTGTTTCAGTCTTTGACTGTAGTGTTCGTATACTCTTTTTCTTTCACCCAAAAGATAATCATATTTGCGCAGTTGAGACAAAGCTATGGCAGCTCCAACATCAGGCAAATTTATCTTCATACCCCAATCCACTACATCATAACGCCAAGCTCCTGCTTGTGTCTTTGTGAAAGAGTCTTTTGTTTGTCCATTCAAAGAAAGTACTTTGAACTTTTTGTGCAACTCTTCATTGTCAAAAGGTTCTGGAAGATTAAGACAAATAGCACCACCTTCGGCAGAAGTAATATTCTTGACCGCATGCAAAGAGATAACAGCCACATCAGTCATTTGAGCTATGCTTTTTCCGTAATTTGTTGCACCAATAGAGTGAGCAGAGTCGCTAAGCAAAAGAATACGTCCTAATTTGGCTTGAATGATATTGTCAGCTTTGTATTTGGCTTTGATATTGTCAGAAGTGATTATTTCTTTTATTTTTTTGTAATCGCAAGGTACACCGCCTAAATCCACAGGTATTATGGCTTTGGTGTGTTCTGTTATGGCTTGTTCTAATTTCTGAGTGTCTATTGTCAGATTAGAATTTATATCTACCATTACTGGCTTTGCACCAGCTTCCATAACGGCCAGGGCAGTGGCGCAATAAGTGTATGCAGGCACAATGACCTCATCACCTTTCTTGACCCCTAACCAACGCAGAACAAGTGTAGCTCCTGAAGTCCAAGAATTGACACAATTAACATTGCCTACTTTGCAATAAGAAGCCAATCCTTGTTCAAGTGCAAGGGTTTTGGGACCAGTTGTTATCCACCCAGAGGTAAGACTTTCGGTTACCTCTTTTATAACATCGTCATCTATATAAGGAGGAGAAAAAGGTATTTTCACGTTAAAGATTTTTGTGAGTTTTAAATTGACATTATTTCGTTTGTCTTCTCAATAAGTAAGTTGTCTGCTGCTTTTATGTTGTTGTCAGTAATAGTGTCTATTTCTTTTGTAACGTCTTTGATTTCGTCTTCACTTACTCCTTTTTCTTTGCTTTTCTTTACCTTGTCGATAATGTTTCTTCTCACATTGCGAATGCTGACTTTTGCGTCTTCTATTTCAGTCTTTGCACGTTTAACCAGTTCTTTTCTTCTCTCTTCTGTTACTGGTGGTAAAGAGATGCGTAACATATCAGCTTCTTTTTTTGGAGTGAAGCCCAAATTAGCAGCCAAGATAGCTTTGTCTATTGGAGAAATCATAGCTTTTTCCCAAGGTTGAACCACAATTTGTTTAGGGTCAGGAGTTGAGATATTTGCTACTTGCTCAATAGGAGTAGGTGTTCCATAGTAATCTACCTTTATACCTTCAAGCATTGAAGGAGAAGCCTTTCCGGCTTTAATTTTACGCATTGATGTCTCAAGAAAAGCTATAGCACCTTTCATTGAGGTCTTTGTTTCTTGAATTAACTGTGTTGAAATATCTGTCATAAGGCTTTTTGTATTTAAGGTTATATTTTTACTGCTGTACGTGAATAAGTTTGCGATTTGTCACCTTCTGTGTAGATAGTGAATTTGAAAGTTATTTCTGAAGAGCTGCTGAGTGTTGCTGTACCTTTGATAGTGTAGTTTTTGTCTATTGTGGCAGAAAATGTTGCAATTTCAGATGAAACACTTGCTGTTATATTTGTGGGACTATTAAGTAAACCTCCTGCAATAATGATTTTATTTTTATTGCTTTTGTCTATTGTAATCGTACCTGTTGGCAGACCACCGTCTGCTTTTGTTTGTGGCCAAGTAATATCTTGTGTCATTTTCCAATTGCCAGCCCAATCTCCTGAGGCGTCATTACTATTGTCTGTACAAGCGACAATACTTAAAGTCATTGCAACAAGTAATAAACTAACAAGAACAACTATCTTTTTCATTCTAACAATGCTGATTTATATGTAATAACAAAGTTTATATATACTGCTTTATATGGGCAGTTCAAGGTGCAAATATAGAAAAAATAATGCAATAAATGTTTGTGCTTTGGAAGAAATGTGTAATTTTGTTCTTTGGAAAGGAGGCAAAAAGATGATTAAAAAACAAATCCCAAACGTCTTAACTCTACTCAATTTATTGTGTGGAATATGTGCAATTATAACTAATTATACGGTATATGGTTATGTTATGTGCGCAATGTTTATAATACTTGGAGCTTGTTTCGATTTCCTTGATGGTATGGTGGCTCGTGCCTTAGAGGTTTCTTCTCCTATTGGCAAGGAGTTAGATTCTTTGAGTGATGTAGTTACTTTTGGAGTGGCTCCTGGGCTTATTACTTCTTCTTTCTTGCAGTTTATGCTCACAAATTCAACTCAAATAAGTTTGGTAGATTTAAAAACTGGCACAGTTATAATAATAATGATACCATTGTTTATGGCTTTGATGTCTTCTTATCGTTTAGCAAAGTTTAATTTGGATATTCGCCAGACTCATTCTTTTATTGGTTTGCCAACACCTGCTAATGCTTTATTTTGGATATTTATACCTGTAATATATAATCATTATGGTGGGCTGGGTGCTTCTTTAGTACCAAGTCTAATTACTCCTATTTCAATATCTGTTTTAAGTGTTATTATGGGAGTGTTGTTAGTGTCAGAAATGCCGTTTTTCTCTTTGAAATTTAAGAACTACAATTGGTTTGAAAATCAGGAAAAATATATTTTTCTCATTATTTGTGCATTGTTATTAGTGTTGCTTCGTTATGCTGCATTCCCACTAATAATCATTGTATATATACTTGAATCTTTAACAATAAACATATACAAAAAATGGAATTCCAAGCAAAAATAAACGTTATGCCTTTAAAGGCTTTACTTGACCCTAAGGGAAAAGCTGTAACAAACTCTATGAAAAACATAGGACTTGAACAAATCACAAATGTAAGAATAGGGAAACATATTACCCTTTCTGTTGAAGCTAAAGACCGCCCTGAGGCTGAAAAACTCGTAGATGATGCTTGCAAAAAATTGCTCCACAATCCTATAATGGAGAGCTACGACTTTTCTATTATTGATGAATAGTGGCAAATTAGACATAGCTATATCAGATTTTGACTATCCACTGGGTGAAGATAGGATAGCAAAATACCCCTTACAACAAAGAGACCAAGCAAAGCTATTGGTTTTACAAGACAATAAAATAAGTCAGAAACATTTTTATGACCTGCCTTCTTTATTGCCACAAAATACTCTTTTGGTATGCAATGACACCAAAGTGGTGCATGCACGTATTCTATTCAAAAAAGATAGTGGTAGCACAATAGAGATATTTTGTCTTGAACCTTTTGAGCCTAATGAATTGCAGATAGCTTTTGCTCAGAGGCATTCTTGTCAGTGGTGCTGTCTTGTGGGAAACAACAAACGTTGGAAACAAGGTGCTATTTCTAAAACAGTGGTATATGAATCTTCACCCATAACCTTGTCGGCTCAAAGAGTAAGAGAGGAAAATGGTAATTGGATAATCAATTTCTCTTGGAACACACAGTACTCTTTTGCTGAGGTTTTGGCTTTGATGGGTGTGATACCTTTGCCTCCATATCTTAAAAGAGAGGCTATAAAAAGTGACAATGAAGACTATCAAACTATTTATGCAAACTATGAAGGCTCAGTAGCTGCTCCAACAGCAGGATTGCATTTTACGCAAAGGACTTTCGCTGACCTAAAAGCCAGAGATATACACTCTTTGTTTGTTACTCTGCATGTGGGAGCAGGGACTTTCAAACCCGTAAACAGCCAGTCTATTGCTGACCATGTGATGCATTTTGAGAAAATAATCATTTCGCGCTCTGCTATTGAGACATTGCTATCCTATTTAGATAAAAACATAGTTTGTGTTGGCACAACCAGCGTGCGAACTCTTGAAAGTCTGTATTGGTATGGTGTTTTGCTTTTGCAAGGTAGTAAAGAAGAGGAAATAAACGTCTTGCAATGGACTCCATACGAGAATAAGAGTGTTGATTTTTCTGCTCGTCAGGCTTTAGAAGCAATACTCAGCAAGATGAAACAAGAGAATCTGACTCATATCAGTGGGCAAACTCAGCTAATTATTGCTCCTGGCTATCGTTACAGAATAGTTAAAGGTTTGGTGACAAATTTTCATCAACCCAAAAGCACTCTGTTGCTATTGGTTTCAGCTCTCATTGGTGATAAATGGAGAGAATGTTATGACTATGCTTTGGCTAACGATTTCCGTTTTTTATCCTATGGAGATGCTTGTCTGTTCTTACCATAACAGCTTAGTATTCTTTATCTCGTTTCTTTTGCCTTTGTTTTCTTTACCAAGTTGGTAGAAGTGAATTATCTTGTCTCATAAACTTGTCTCACAAGTAGCGGGTAATATATTTAGAAAACGAGAAAATATATTCAGAAAAGAAAAAAATGAATTCAGAAAGCATTTTCTTATATCTTTGTTTTTGTGCTGCAACATGCCATCTTGAGCCACTGAATGACTGTTTTAATTTTCGCAATGACTGTTTCAGAGCCACAACATGGCATGTTGTCTTTACTAAATGACTGTTTGCGCGCGCCGAAACAAAGAAAGAATTTTCTAAAGCTTTGCTTTCATTGGAAGCGACTACACTTGCGAGGGCTAAATAATTATTTTTATTATAAGACTGTTAAAACTAATAGATACGAATAAAGTTTCTCTACACCTTATTTTGTATTAGGTGATTTGGTCTTTAATAGGTTTTGAGCGTGCATAAGCATTGCAAAAGCATAAGTGCGCATATCTGCATAGGTATTTGCGTACTGTGGGAAGGAAATGTAATTGATTTTATCGTTTGCTGGGTAACGGAAAAGATAATTTATGCCTTTGCGGTCCCAGACATAGAATAAGTCTTTGTTTACAACACCCATTTTGTCATCAGCACAGAAGTAAGCATATTTTCTTGGTGCAAGGTCAAAGGCAACCCCCATTGTTTTATTGTCATCAATACCTAAGTAAGAGCAGACCATTGCAGGAATATCTATTTGCAAACCCAAATGAGAGTCTTTCTTTGCACTGATATAACGAGGATAATAGAAAAGCAATGGAGTGTGGTTGTAGTTCAGTGGCATTGGATAGTAATTTGTGCCTTTGTTAGCTCCGTGGTCTGCAACAAAGACAAATAGTGTGTGAGAAAACCAACTCTGCTTTCTGGCTTTAGCAATGAAACGCCCAATAGCCCAATCAGCGTATTCAATTATGCGGTCTTTGGTGTCTGTAGAGTGATACTTTAAGTCAATGCCTTCAGGGAAGATATAAGGACCATGATTTGAGGCAGTGAGCAGAGCACAGAAGAAAGGTTTACTTTTGTCTGCATGATTCATTTCTGTGATTGCACGGTCAAACATAACGTGGTCTGGCACGCCAAGAGTTGATTTTACTTCTTTTGTAGGATAGTCCTTTTGAGATATTATATGTTCTATGTCGTTTGCAGAGAGAAATCCTGCTATATTATCAAATTGTTCATCGTGAGTTGTGAAGTAATAGGTAACAAAACCATTGCGTTTGAGCATTGTTGGTAACCCACCTTGTATCTTTGGGATAACTGTCATTTTCATTGTGTGTTTGTCAAGCAAGGCAGGAAAGCCAAACAATGAAGAATACACTCCGTTATAGGTATGAATACCCGCAGAATATACATTTTGATAAGAAATGGAGTTTGCAGAGATATCATTAAGATTAGGAGTCAGATTATCTGCTGCGCCAAACTCAGAGAGGTTTGCAGCTGTCATAGACTCCATCATTATCAAAACAACATTGGTGTTTTGTTTGTCAAGTATTATATCTCTTTTGTTTTCCTTTTGCAGGGCAAACATTTTGTTCATTTCAGTTGAGGCATACGCTTCGGCTTTCTTTGAGTCCATAAGAGAAAGGGGTTTGTTCTGCGATTCTTCTTTTTCTTGCATGCTTTTGAAAAGGGTGAAAGAAGGATTTAGTCCTAATTGATTTAAGAAAGCGTTGTTTGAGAAATATGCAGTGCCAACTCTTATAGGGCTTTTCTTTTCTACTCTACCTCTTAGTCCAATGAAACATAAACTAAAGGCAAGCAGAAAATAAAGCACATTAAGCAACATCTTTTGTGAAAAAGAGCTTTGATATTTGTCATGAATATAAACCGCATGCAAAGTGGCTCTGTAAATATTTCCCATTAAGAATATAAACAGCACTACCACCACTACCACCACAAAGAAGAAGACAAAATAAGAGAACTCTTCAACAATCATTTTGAAGATAAATAGGGGAGAATCTATCCATTCAAAAGCTTGGGCATTGAAACGACAGAAGAAATATTTGAAGTAAGGTAAGTCAATAGTGGAAACAATGATACAAAGGCAAAATAAAGTCACAGTAATGTAGTGTGCGCTCTTATAATATATTTTTCCTGTTATATTGCAAATGTAAGACACAAAGAGCATAACCAATGGCAAAGCTAAACAATAACAAGCCACAACAGTGTCAAACCTATAGCCCATAAAGAAAGCTTTGCAAAGCATAGAAAAACCTCCTTGGTCAGAAGATGAAAGGGCTGTTTGCATAGAGCTAAAATTTAGCCCTACCATTGCACAGCGATAAAAGAAAAATATCACTATTACCAAAAGGTAAGTGTAGAGCAAATATTGTAACTGTTTAGAAAAAGCGTAAAAGTGTTTCATAGGAAGTAAGTAAAATGAAGTTGAACACCTTTGAACAAGAAATTATAACTCTTTATCTTCATTAGTCCAAAATAATAATAAAGCCCTAATTCAAAATGTGAAGATAGGTCATAGCCTGTGCCTAATTGGAAACCAAGATCAAATGTGTTCATATTATTTTGGGCAAAAGCACCTTCTTTTGTCTGAACTCCAGCAGTATCTTTGCGCCACATTGAACCACCAATACCATAGGTGAAATAAGGACTAACACCAATAATTAGACCTGTCTGTTCTCTTGGGTCTCCGAATTTCATTACCAAACCAGCAACTCCTTCTATTTCGTAAGCTCTTGCTTTTTCTGTTGGAGCATTTGGCAGGCTGTAACCATATTTATAACCTTTGCTAAGAAAAGAAACAGAGGGTTGAAAACATACATTGTATATGAGCTGCTTTTCTGCTACAAAGCCTATTTTATAACCCCATTGGGCTTCAGAAGCCTGTCTGAGTGTTGTCATATCATAGCTACCGCCAACTCTAAAACCAAAATCCCAAGGCTTGCGAGAGTTGATTACTTCACTCTTGTATGGCTGAGCAAAAGCTAAAAAGCTTGCAAAGCATAAACAAACTAATATAACAAATTTATTTGGCATTATCTAACTGATAAATTGTTTTAATTAGGTTTTCGCCAACTCCTATTCTGTAACCTTCGGAGTAAAAAATAACTTCACCATTTGGTTTTACGAGTAAAAGACAAGGAAAGTTATCTTTTATATCCTTATTCATAGCTTTTAAAGCTGATTTAAGTAGCTTTCTATCTTTATCAATGGCAAATAATGATTGCTTTGGTAGGTTGGTGTAATTGCTTACAGAGAAACTTGAAGTAAGTTTATCATCTGGTACAACGAATAACATTCCTCCTTTCCATTGTTCAAATTCAGCTTTAAACAAAGGAATATCAACCATAATGTGACGTGAAGGCTCACGATTAGGATCCAAGAATGCTATTACAAGACCTTTGTCGCCTGCAAGCTCTGCAAGAGAAGACTTTTCTTTGCTGCCAATCAAAGAGACTTTTTCTTTCATCTTTATTGTGCCTTGAACTTCAAGAGCGTTAGGTATTTGTCTTAATTCTACAAAAATGTCAGAAGTAGTGTTTGGATTCAAGTAGAAATAATCAGTCTTCACATACACTGTGCCATCATTGGCTCTGTTGCCTGTCAGCAAACGATAGTAGCCTGGCTCTAATTCAAGTCTTGCAGGGAAAGAGTCAAATGCACCTTCATTCTCATAGTCAAGAGTAACAAAAGTTCCGTTTGTGAATTTAGCTAAAGTAAAATGTGAATAATATTCTGGTTTAATCTTATTTGTGGCTGTTTGGTTGTGAACGTTAAGTATGCACTTGTCATTATTTGTTTGTACACGAGTTTGCTTTTCTGGGAAAGCTTTTAGCCATTCTCCATTGCTGTAATATTGTGCGCAACCTGTTGGGAAATCATATTTGGCAGCAAAACCCAATGAACGGCACAAGGCAACAAAGAGAATATCTTTTGAATAACGGTCTCCTATTTTTGTCTTCAATACTCCTGCAGGAGAGATTATGCAACCATAATAGTTGTCTGTTGTGTTTATTTGTATGCTATCGTTTATCCACACTGCTAATTGATTTGGCGCATTTATTTGCATTGAACCAAAAAGAGAGTTTATGTTGTTTTGAATATACTCTCTCCAAGTTGAAATTCTCTCTAATTGAATACGAGGACAAAGAATATATTTTTCAATTATATCTTGAGAATAAGATACTTTTATTTGTGTCTTTGCAAAGTAATCCAAATGACTTTGCAAAATACTCTTTGGAGTGTCACGTAAGTCTTTTTCAGCTACTACTTTTAACATTGCTATTGCATTGGGATTTGTCTTGTTTTCTAAAAGGAAATCTTCAATGTCTTTGTAGTTACCACAGCTCTCTTTGATAATATTTTTTACATCGTCTTTGGAGAAAGAAGGTACTTTTTGTGCAAATTCTTCTATTTGACTTTCTGTTGGGAATGTTGCAAGATAAGAATTGCGTATAGAATCTTCTTGCAACAGTCTGTGTTTATTTATAGCTTCTTTGTCGGAAGAAATAACTGGTATTGCTCTTGGCACTGGTGGCACAAGCTCAACCAAATCTTCATATTCTCTGTTTCTGTTTGGTTTTAGGGATAAATAAAGGGTGTCAGTTTCTTTTACTGTCATTTTTTTATAAGCATAGGCACTATCTTTATTAGCCCAAATCATTAAGTCGCCTAAACCTGTTGTCAGAGAGGCTAAGCCATTAGCGTCTGTTGAAACTTTTGCTAAAGGATAATACTCTGCATAATTATAAAGCCCAAAGGCTACAGTTGCGTCTTTTACATTATTGCCTTTAGCATCTTTTACATTTACAAAAACTTTCTTTGTGGGAGCATAGTTTTGTAAAAGATTTATCACAGAATATAGTTTTCCTTTGTAGTTTATTTCTTCTTCACCACTGTAATCGGAGCCAAAAACATTTGTATGCACCATCATAGCCCTTTTTGCAGGAGCAGTGAACCATGCCACATTCAATTCGGCTTCTGGTTCGCAAGCACCAAGAAAATACCATTTGCCATCAACCCACACTTCAACCCAAGCATGATTGTCATCAGTGTGAGCCCATCGAGGAGTGTAGCATTGACGAGCAGGAATACATACAGAGCGCAAGGCTGTTACAGTGAAAGTGCTTTCCTCTCCACAGCGACCATTACCTGTGCGCATTGAAGCGAGGGGGGAAGATGTTCTACTGTCAGAGGCTTTGTAATTAACATATTGGTGGCAGAAATGATTAACCTCCAAGGCTGCATCATGCATTGATAATCCTTTTACTCTATCTTTTAAGAGTTGAAAGAACAGAACTCTTGAGGTATCTAAGTCTTCATTATTTACTCTATAAACTAAAACAAAGTGTTTGAAAATATCTTCAGGTACTTTCTTCCCCCAAGAAAAATAGTTGCGAGCTTCAAAAGCTGTTTTCACTTGTTTAGCAAAGAAAGAATTATCATAATCGGCTCTATCACTTAAAGGCATATATTGTTTCAAGAAAGCCATTGCACTCTCTTGAGTCAATGAGAAAGAAGATGTGTCTTGTGCTTTTGCTATGTTAAGTGTAAATAAACAAAGGCAGGGAATAATAAAAAGTATCTTTTTCATTAGCTTAAAATATTATTTGGATAATAATTTATTGTATTGTGATTGATTAGAGAGCAACTCTATTGCTTTTGCAACATCTTTGTCTGATTGCAATAGGGCTTCAATTCTGCCTTTTTGATAGTAATATCTTACAATGATCTCACTTAAAAGAATATCTTTTATGTCCTCTTTAAATTTCACAAAGTCGTTTTTCTTATCGTTATTTATTTGCTCTTTTAGTGTTTTAATGCTTTGTTCTATTTCAGGAGAGCATTTTTCTTTCTTGGCATTGTCTTCTAAATCATCAATTATATTTTCTGATACTGTTTGATAAGAATAGTCTTTGTCTTTCACAAAAGCTACAAAATCATTATATATGTCGTCAGTTATCTTGAAATCTTTTGGACTCTCTATACTTTGATGCTGCTTGACAAATTTTGAGGCATAGTCAAAGGCAAGAAACTTTGTTATTATAGTTATTGCTAATGGTGAAGCATACTCAACATCTAAAGCAACATCGGGTTCAATTCCTAAACCATCATAAACTGTTCTACCACCTTTTGTTTTGAAAGCTGTACGCAAAGAGTCTGGCAATTTAATGGCTTTGCCGTTAGCATCTCTGTGTGAATAATCAATGGCTTGAATGCAACGACCAGAAGGAATGTAGTATTTGCTTACTGTTACTTTCATTTGAGCATTATAAGTTAAAGGAATAATGTTTTGAACTAAACCTTTGCCAAATGTTCTTTGTCCCATAATGACGGCTCTATCTAAGTCTTGCAAAGAACCTGAAACAATCTCTGAGGCAGAGGCACTCATTCCATCTACTAAGACAACAATAGGTATTTTTGTGTCTATTGGATTAGCTGTTGTTTTGAAAGATTGATCTTTTGAGCTAACTTTGCCTTTTGTGCTAACTATTAGCTGTCCTTTCTCCACAAAAATATTTACTATTCCAACAGCTTCATTCAATAACCCTCCGCCATTACCTCTGAGGTCAAGAATTAACCCTTTGAGCTTTGTCTTTCCATTTAATTCTTTGAAAGATTTTAAAACATTGTTTGCTGCATCTTTTGTAAATTCTGTTAGCTTTATGTATCCAACGCCATTATCTAATACACCATAATAAGGTACATTGTCAAGTGTTATTTCTTTTCTTGCAAAAGAGAAAGTCATTTCATTGCCATCTCTTTTTATTTTTAATTTTATTGTTGAGCCTGCTTGTCCTCTTAGAAATTCTCTTACTTGGTCTGAGTTTTTACCCTGAGCATTTTGACCATTGACTTCAAGAATTATATCTCCTGCTTTTAGTCCTGCTTTATCTGCTGGCAAACCTTCATAAGGCTCAGAAATGACAACATTACCATTTTGTTGATGAATCAATGCTCCTATACCACCGTATTGTCCCATGAGTTGCAACTTCACATCTTCTATATCTGATTCGGGAATATAGTTTGTGTAAGGGTCTAACTTGTCAAGCATTGCATCTATGGCTGTTTTTGTCATCTGTCCTGGATTTATGTCATCAACATAATTTAAATGTAAGTTCTTCATAACAGAAGAAAATATTTCCACATTCTTGCTTATTTCAAAGCCTTTATCTTCTTGTTGAGCTTGCAATGATAGTGAAAACATTAAAACACTTGCAAGCATTACAACTATACTATTTCTTATTCTTAACATACTAATTTATGTATTAAATTTTGGTGCAAAGATACGTATAAAGAAACAAAATAAACACTTTTTTTATTGTAAGAAAAGCACTTTTTCAACTAAAAAGTTTCTTCTTTCTGATTTTCTTTCTATTTTTGCAAACGCTTTTGCACATTTTTCACAAGGGTAAGAAAGCGACTTTTGCTAATAAAATAAGATATTAAACCTTTAAAAACACAATAATTAAGAATGGCTATAATAGGTAGAATTAGACAGAAAGCATGGATTGCAGTTGCATTGATAGCAGTGGCTATACTCGCATTTATTTTTATGGACGGAATGGATAAGTTTGGAAACAAAACACCAAACAACATTGCAACTATTGATGGAGTTGAAATCACAAGGATGGAATTTGAGGCTAAGAGTGCTACAATAGAAGCAAATATGAAGCGTCAGTACAATTTGCAGTCTCTAAATTCAGAACAGAGTTACATTGTTCGTCAACAAGCTTATCAAGAATTAGTAAGTGAAAAGCTTCTTGAAAGTGAATATGACAAGATAGGTATTGCTATTTCTAAGGAAGAAATGAATGATCTTTTCTTTGGAGATTTTGTTTCTCCAATGGTTTTGCAAAATTTCTCAGACCCTAAGACAGGACAATATAACAAACAAGCTGTAAGCCAATATATAGCTCAATTTGATAAACTTCCAGCTGATGAACAAGCAAATTGGAGAAACTTTGAACAATACGTAAAGACTTCACGTTTACAAGAGAAATATCAAGCTTTGATTTCAAAAAGTATGTATATGCCAAAGAAGATTGCCTCTCATTTGAGCGACCTTTATGACAAGACAACATCATCTCGTTATACACTTTTGCCTTTCTCTTCAATTCCTGACAACCAAGTAAGAGTAGAAGAAGCAGACTACAAAAAATATTATGAAGATCACAAGAACGAATTTAAACTTCCAGAAGCAATGCGCGATGTTCAGTTTGTTAAATTCAATGTTGTGCCTTCTCAAGCTGATATAGCATACATAAATGACACTGTTAAGAAAACTTATGCAGCATTCCTTACAACTCCAGCTAATGAAATGGCAGGCTTTGTATCTTCTGTTTCTGACCAAAAATATGATTCAAACTACTATAAGAAAGATAATATTTCACAACTCATTCCTGACTCTATTCTTTCTGGTAAGAGTGTGGGTAGCTTCATTGCTCCATTCCAAAATGGTGGTAATTGGGTAATGGCAAAGGTTACTTCTATTCAAGCTCGTCCAGATTCAATTAAATTCTCACGTATACTTATTCTTAACAGCAAAGCAGGAGGTTCAATCAAACGTTCTGCTCAGGCTGCAACAAAATTAAAGGATAGTGTATTTGCTATTGTCAAAACAAGCGCAAGCTTTGAAAATGATGTTGCCAAATACTCTGACGACCCAGAAGCTAAGAAAAATATGGGAGAAAGCGGTTGGTTAATGGACGGACAACTACAAGCAGATCTTTATAATCTTGTAAATGCAACAGCCGTTGGAGGAGTATTCGTATATACTATTCCTAATGATATGGGATATATGATTTGCAAGGTAACAGGCAAAACTTCTCCTATTACAAAATATCAATTGGCATCAATAGTTATGCAAATAAAAGCTTCTGACAAGACAGTGGGAGAGGCAAGAGATAAAGCTAATGTATTCCTTTCTTCTGCCACAAATCTTGCAGCTTTCACTTCTACAGCACAAAAACAAAACTTAAATATCCTTTCTTCAACTCTTAGAGATATGGACTATAAACTTAATGGAACTCCTTATTGCCGTGATATTGTTCGTTGGGTATTCAACAGCGATACAAAGAAAGGTGACGTAGCTCCTGAGGTTTATGAGGTTCAAGATGAAACACAAGATATGTTTATCGTTATTGCTCTTAAAGATGTCAAAGAAAAGGGAATTCTACCTTACGAACAAGCAAAACCTTATATGGAAAATCTTGTACGTATAGAAAAGAAAGCAACTCTACTTCTTGACAAGGCAAGCAAACTTGAAAAACAATATCCAAATATAGACCAAATAGCAGTGGCTTTGAATTCAAAAGTAGATACAGCAGCTAATATATCTTTTGGTGATGGATATTTTGCAGCAGCAGGTCCTGAAATGAATGTATTGGGTATGCTTTCAACAGCTAAGGCTCCAGGAATACTAAAACCTGTTAAGGGATACAATGGAGTCTATGTTTTGCAAGTAGATGCTATTTCTCGTAAAGCAATTAAAGAAGATGCAAATATGATTCAGCAAACATTTGACCAGAAAACAATGCAAAAGACTTCTCAACTTCGTCTGCCTTTGCAAGTATTGCAAGAGAAAGCTAAGATAAAAAATCACTTCTCATTCTTCTTTTAAAAAATAGATACAGACAAATAATAAGTCTATAACTAAAGAGCAACTCAATCTATTTAAGTTGCTCTTTTTTTGTCAGATATTTTGCTATGTAGTTTTTCTTTTGTAATATTGCAGTCATTAAATAGCACTATTTTTATCAACATTTAAAGAGAAAAATAATATGAAAAGCACATATTTTAGCAGATTAGCTATTGCTTTAGTAATAGCATTGATTATGCCACTTATTGCTCAGGCAAATTTAAATAATGGGGGCAAAAAACATATCACAAAGATAGAAAAGAAAGCCAATAACAAGATTGCTGACGGCACTTATATAAAAGATGACCCTGGTTTCACAATAGCATTGACTTACAAAGCTAATAAACTAACAAAGTTCGTAATCAATGATCAGTCTCAAAATTTAGAAACTGCACCAAAACAATTAGCATTTAAAGGAAACTCTGAAGGAGAAAAACAATCCATAGCTAAAGCATTGAACTTACAAAGAGGAGGCTATGAATGTGTCTGCACATATAAATTAGACTCTCAGAAAGACAAAACAAAGTCAATATGGGTAGTATTCTATGACAATGCAGAGAATTGCTGGTACGAAAAATACAAACAAAATTAGTATAGCCACACGGAGATTTCGCATAGCGGTCTAAACTATTGTCTCACTGACTCACTGACTCACCCTTTCATAAACTATTTTTTCAATTATATACTACTCTATACTGTATATTATTGGAAATATCGTTATCGTTTTTTCCAAAGGGCATATACAATACACCCCTTACTGTTGGTGTGGTATTTTTGGGATTGTTGTTTTATGAATATGCAATGTTCCAGTATATGTAGGGGCGTAATACCCATTTGAAATAATGAATAATGAAAAATAAATAATTAGGGCGTATGCAATACGCCCCTACAAGATTTGGCTAAAATGAAACGCTGTTTTGAGAATTATCTTTCTTTGTTTTAGTTGGCTCAAACAATAGTTTAAAGGTCTTTTACTCCTTTTACTTCATATTATGATGTAATACCTTGTATTTAAAATAGGATTACAAATCCAACACTACTGAGGGGCTGAGAACTAATTAACAATTCCAATTCTTATACACTACCTACATTTACGTTTATTCAAATTCCATTCTGGCTCAAATATTACCTTTTTTTCTTTTTTGCCCCATGGTTCAATCCAAATTCCAGCAGTATATCTAATATCATATTTTGTTTTCTTTTTATTTAAGTTCGTTATTCTAATAATTAACTCACCTGTTATACTTCTATCAAGATAAATTGGAGGTATTAATGCTTTGTAATGATATTTACATTGTCCCTGACACTCTGTTATATCAAAATTAATAAATAAGGAATCTGGTTTTTCCCTGTGTTACCACAATGTTCAGTAAAGCCACTCTCTAAACTTATTATCTTTTGATAATATTCCTGTTTTATTTGAATTTCTCCATAATAAGAACGAGAATTCATTATATGCTCTATCCCAAGAGTATCTCTATATAAAAAAAAGCATTATCCTCATATACTAACTTACCATCCATAAATATTACAGTATTTATCCTTTCATTCTGAGAATAAACATTCAATGATAATAATATCATTATTAATAAATATATCTTTTTCATATGATTTATGGTATTCTTACAGTTGAACCTAATCCTATTGTCATTTTTTTTATCGCTTCAATTGTTACTGTTAATAATTACTATATGATACTCCAATTTCCCCATTTTTATTAGTATTCAAAGGATGTGAATGAATACTTGTATAAGTATCACCTTCTATAGGAGGAAAATTTGTTGATGCTTTTTGATTTTCTGTGGCTGGCTCACCTCTTTTTCCTCGCGTTACGATACCAATAGCATTTATGACAGAGCATTCTTCGCAATCACCTCCATTTCCTTTCACAGCTACAACTTCTTTTAAGTCATTTGTAGTTATAGTTACTATTATTTTTGAATTATCAATTGGAGTATCATTCTTTTTTTTATTCCTTTTTATTTTTCTTTTATATGAATTATCATATACAATATGTACTTTATTGTCGAAATTACCATCATAATCCACATATTTACCATCTAAATTTCCATCTGGATCTATTAATATAATTGGATTATTCTGGCAATAATTATATCCTGTTAAACTTGGTCTCTCATCACTCATTGGGTCTACACTTAACCAACTTATCTTCTCACTATCATAATATCTCGCTCCATAATAATTATATCTACTCTCTTGGTCTTTTTCTAACTCCTTGATATCTCTCTTTTATAACAATATTGTTAATGATACTATCATAAAAAAGATGATTGGATTTATCAATGTTTTCATATAAAACAACTATATTCTGCTTGTAATATATATCTTCTCTAAAATATCTATTTTCACACAAACCTCTAATACTTATTATATTTTTGGCAATTATCTTTGTTTTTTAAGATAGGTAAAGGAATCATTGAACCATACATAATTAATAAATATGAAGAATCCAATTCGGATATGTTTTAAAGAAGACTTCCTCATAATTATATATTTTTGAATGTCTATATCCAATATCTGTGACATCTATTGTCAATATATATTTACCACAAATAATTGAATCTTTAATTATCTGAGCATCAATGATAGATGTAATCAATATAAATATCACAGAAAAAATCAATCTTCTCATTTTCTTTGCCATTGAAATTATAATTACTCATAACTTTTTTCTTTTCTTTGTTGCAAAGATACAATTATTTTGCAATCTCTTTCTAAAACGCCATTATAAAACAATTTTCCCATAACTGTAGGGGCGTACGCCCGTATTATTTATTTTTCATTTTTCATTATTTCAAATGGGTATTACGCCCCTACAAGCAAATACATTATTATCAAGAAATAATTTTCTAAAACAAAGAAAGGGAAAATTCTTCCTTTGTTTGGCAAGAAGGAAAAAAAATTCCCAATCTAAACAACACTGGTATATTACGTAGTATATACCATGTTGGTGGGTGGAGTATGAAATCTGCAAATCTGCCAAAATAATATTTCTAGGGGTTTGAAAATGACAGATTTGCAGATTTACTTTCATAACACTCTGCTTTTAAACAGTTTACATCTTTTTCCTATTCCGCTTTTGGAATATAATATAATAGATAATTATGTCTAAAATCTGCCCAAACAAAGTTTTAGTTTCTTTGGGTCAAACAATGGTTTCAAGATTTTTTACTTACCATCGCTACTATCTTTATTTGTCTCTATTAGATTACTTTTTGCCTTATTTCTATTATGATATAATGCTTTTTCTAATACAGATTTCAAATCTAACTGGCTACCAATACTTAGCTCCTAAATAATAATTTATAAGTATAGATTCCTTATTTCTAACTTTAATTTCGTTAACAATAGGGGAATATAAACCTTCTACACATATTTTGTATTTTCCAATAGGCAACTTTAAATAAAAGTGACCATCAATTTTTATTGTGATACATTTCTCTAAAACATGTAACTTAGTATCAAATAATATTGCATTTATCCCTTGTATAGTATCTTCTTTAGCATTTTCTTCTCCACTATTTCTAATCATTATATTACCATATATTTGACCATAACCATTATCTATTGAATCTACAATTTTTCTACTTATTATTTTATACTTACTTTCAACCAATGTTCGTGTTTTTGTATAAAAAATGTCTTCTTCTTTGTTGGTAGTTAAATTATAATTACTCTTACATTAACATAATATTATTAATGCTATTATCAATAATTTATTGTGTTTCATATCTTCTAATTTGTAATAACATCTGTTTTGTTTTCTTCTCTGAAATTTTTAGGTACTTCACCTTTTTCAATTATATTTCCAACACCTACATCATCTCGTTTTCTTTGGAATCCATTATCTATTATTTCTTTTACATTATCTTTTATCACTACGATTACCATTCTCTCCTGACATAATACCATTCATAAGATGTCCTATGCCTAAAGTATGTCCAATCTCATGAGCTCCAGTTGATTTTTTTTTCTACTTTCTTTTACCCTAATTGAATTAATATATGATTCTCCATTTCTATCAGATGATAAATTATTATCATCTACTACTCTATAAATATTTGTATTTGTTGATTTGTGTTTATCTAAATCAAACTCATTTTGTTTAACTGCTTCTAATTCAAATTTAACTTTATATCTCATTTCTGGACCATTGTTATTTTTTACAACATAAGAATATTTGTCAGATTGACCATTCCAGTAATTTACTGCTTGAACCGCAGATTCATAGGATCTCTCATCTGCCAAATAATAAGCCTTTACTATAATTGTTTTGTCATCATGATTTATTGCTAAATCATATTGATTTCCGTCAGGATCAACCAAAATTACAGGATTATCTGCACAATATAAGGGCTTAGATTAGGGTATTTATCACTCATTGAGTCTACAGACAGCCAGTTTATCTTCTCACTATCATAATATCTCGTTCCATAATAATTATAGCTTGTTTCTGAGTCTTTTTCTTTGCCATTGAAATTATAATTACTCATAACTTTTTTCTTTTCTTTGTTGCAAAGATACAATTATTTTGCAATCTCTTTCTAAAACGCCATTATAAAACAATTTTCCCATAACTGTAGGGGATTACGCCCCTACAGTTTATGGATACAATATTATATGTGGTAATGCCAGTGCGGCTTAGCCTATCTTATCTAATGTATTGCGAGCTTCGGCTATGGATTCTATTTTTGTGAAGACAATGGATAAATCGTTAGAGTTTTGTCTTAGCTGAATATGCAAAGGATAGCTTTGTACGTATTGCAGGATTTTGCCAAATATGGCTGAGTTAAAGTATTCTGAGTTCTCGCTCTCTGAAAAGTGAGCTACCATTCTGCTGGCTTTGAGTACTAATTTAGAAAATCCCAATTCTTTTGCTCTACGGCGTAGCCTGATAGTGTCAATCAGTTCCATTGTTTGCTTAGGTACTGGTCCAAAGCGGTCTTCAAGTCTTGCCTTCAAATCGTAGAGTTCTGAGTCTTTCTCTAAACCATCAATCTCTTTGTATAGACTTAAACGCTCACCTATATTTGTTACATAAGCATCGGGAATAAGGATTTCAAGATCTGTCTCAATAGCACACTCTTTGGCGATATAAATACTTTCACCTCTTTTTTGTTTCTCTTCTTTCTCTTGAGCGTAAAGCTCTTTGAAGTCAGATTCTTTCAACTCTTCAATGGCTTCATTGAGTATTTTTTGGTACATATCAAAACCTATGTCAGATATGAAACCACTTTGCTCTGCTCCTAAAATGTTGCCAGCTCCACGAATATCCAAGTCTCGCATTGCAATGGAGAAGCCACTACCGATATCAGAAAAATCTTCAATGGCTTTGAGTCTTTTGCGAGCATCATCGGTAAGGATTAGCATATCTGGTACAAAAAGATAACAATAAGCTTTTCGGTTGCTTCTGCCCACTCTACCTCTTAGTTGGTGAAGATCAGAGAGTCCATAGTTTTGAGCATCATTTATTATAATAGTGTTTGCATTAGGTATATCCAAACCGTTTTCTATAATAGTGGTGCAGACAAGTACGTCAAAATCTCCTTCAATAAACCTCATCATTATGTCTTCTAACTCTTCGCCTTTCATTTGTCCATGAGCATAAACTACATTAGCATCTGGCACAAGTCTTTGCACCATACCAGCCATTTCCTTTATATTTTGTACTCTGTTATAAACGAAATACACTTGACCGCCACGTGAGAGTTCTTTCATAATGGCGTCTCTTATCTTCTCTTCTTCAAAAGCGCAAACCTCAGTATAGACAGGCTGACGATTGAGTGGGGGAGTGTTTATGATTGAAAGATCTCTTGCTCCCATCAAAGAGAATTGCAGAGTTCGCGGAATAGGGGTAGCAGTTAGAGTTAGGGTATCCACATTTACTTTTAGATTTTTGAGTTTTTCTTTCATTGCAACACCAAATTTGTGTTCCTCATCAATGACAAGTAGTCCCAAATCTTTAAAAGCAACATCTTTTCCAAGTATTTTGTGAGTGCCAATGAGTATATCAATCTTTCCCTCTTTGAGATCTTTGAGTACTTGATTTTTATCTTTTGTTGAACGGAAACGATTCAAGTAATCCACTTTGCAAGGCATATTTTGTAGTCTCTCAGAGAAAGTTTTGTAGTGTTGATACGCCAAAATAGTTGTTGGCACTAGTACTGCCACTTGTTTGCTGTCTGTAACGGCTTTGAAAGCTGCACGAATAGCTACCTCTGTCTTTCCAAAACCCACATCACCACAAACCAAACGGTCCATAGGCATACTGGCTTCCATATCTTGTTTAACATCGTGTGTAGCTTTTTCTTGATCAGGAGTATCTTCATAAATAAAAGAGGCTTCCAATTCATTTTGTAGATAGCTATCGGCTGAGAAGGCAAAACCATTTGAGGCTTTTCTTTTGGCATAAAGAGCTATTAGGTCTTTGGCAATGTCTTTGACTTTTTGTTTTGTTTTGTTCTTTAGAGTTTGCCAAGCAGATGAACCCAAACGGTTAAGAGTTGGCTCTGTGCCCTCTTTGCTTGTGTAACGCGAAATTTTGTGTAGAGCGTGAATACTTACGTACAAAATGTCATTGTCTTTATATACCAATCTTATGGTCTCTTGTTCATGTCCGTTGTTATTTATTTTCTCAAGACCTGCAAACTTTCCCACTCCATAATCTATGTGAGTTATGAAGTCTCCTGGTTTTAGTTGAGTTATTTCTTTGAGGGTTAGAGCTTGGTTTTCTTGTTTATTATCACGAATATTATATTTGTGATAGCGTTCAAAGAGTTCATGGTCTGTGTAGCACGAAAGAGCTAAATCTTTGCAGACAAAACCTTCTGTGATTGAGCTTTGAATATATTGAATATTTATTTGGCGTTTGTCTTCTTTAGAAGAAAATTCCTTGATAATCTTTTCTATTCTCTCTTTTTGCTTTGGATTTTCCACAAAGAACAAATTGCTGTAGCCTTCGTCTGTTTTGTCAGCAAGATTCATTGTCAGCAGAGCAAAATTCTTATTAAAGGACATTTGAGGTACAGATGACAGAGAAATGCAATCTTCTTCTTTGACAAGTGTGGAAGAATTTATCTCTACCAGAGAATGAGCCATAATACTGTGTTTAAATTCATCACTGTTGCAATAAAGACTTTGTGGTTTAAGATGTAAAGAGGAGTTTTCCAAACTTGAGAATATGTCTTGTGCTTCTTGATAATGCTCTTCTATATCTTTAATACAAAAATCTATATCTTCAATCCATAACACTGTATTTGAAGAAAAATAATCGGCAAAAGCCATTCTGTCTATTTGAGCAATAGTTTCCTGTTCAATGTTAGGAACTATTGTTAGAGTTTCTTTCTTTTCTATTGTCAGCTGACTAACAATGTCAAAGGTTCTTAGGGATTCAATACTCTCTCCAAATATTTCAATACGGTAGGGCTTTTCATCGGCAAAAGAAAATACGTCAATAATACCTCCTCTTAGGGCATACTCTCCAGCCTGCGAAACAAAATCAACCCTTTCAAAGCCATACTCATCAAGAATATCAATGATAAAGTCAATAGAAGTCTCATCACCCATTTTGAGTGTAAGGGTGTTTTTAGTAAGATTGTGCTTTGAAATAACTTTTTCAAGCATTGCCTTAGGATAAGTTACAACTATTGTTTGGCTCTTTGAGTTTAAACGGTTCAAGACTTCAGAACGCAACAGTACATTGGCATTGTCTGTCTGTTCATCTTGATAGGGTTTGCGATAAGAGCAAGGATAGAGCAACACATGTTTTTGAGAATATTCAAGGTTTTGCTCTTCAAATATCTGTTCTAAGTCATTGAGAAAATAAGCTGCCTTTTCTTTGTTAGAGAGTATGATAAGATGGTTAAACTCTTTTGCAATATTTGCTACTGCAGCAATGCAAAAGGCACGACAAGAAAAAGCTGTTCCTTGCAAAGATAAACGAGCATTCAATTTAGTACTCTTAATGGCAAGGTCTTTTATCTTTGGATTATTTGAAAATCTCTCTAAAATCTCTTTCATGACTATTAGCTGTATTATCTTTTATTTTATTATTTGGCAAAGAGTTTTTTGCAGAGCAAGGACTTGCGCACTATCAACTCCAAGCACTCCATACTCTGGTACTTCTTTCATGCCTCCCATTGAAATCGTTGGATTGCGCCATTGCATAGCACTCTCTTGCCACACTCTTGCACTTAGGTGGTAGTGCATTACTTTTGTTTGAGAGTATATCTTGGCTGCATTTGAGCTATTTACTCCGCTGCCTACCATAATTTGAATATTCATTTTGTTAGCAAGAGTATTTATTTGCGCTATTGCTGCAAGTCCTTGCTCTGCTTTGTTTTTTCCACCAGAAGTAAGCACACGAGTAACTCCGCATTTTGCAATATCTAAAAAGGCTTGTTTGTAATCTTTTGCCATATCTATTGCACGATGAAAACAAGTTTGCATTCCTTGTGCTCTTTGCACTAATTGTTTTGTTTGTTCTTTGTTTATACTTCCGTCAGGTTTCAGAATACCAAAGACAACGCCTGCAACTCCCACTTGTTTACAAAAATCTACATCGTGTTTCATTATTTCAAACTCTTGGTCTGAGTAACAAAAATCTCCACCTCTTGGACGAATCATTACCATTACGGGTATATGTAGCTTCTCTTTTGCTAAAGTTATCAGGGCTGCTGAGGGTGTGGTGCCTCCTTCAAAGGGTGAGCCGCAAAGTTCAATTCTGTCTGCTTTGCCTTCTTGAGCCTTCAGCACTCCTTGTAAAGAAAAGGCGCATACTTCTATGTTAAATGTATTCATTTCTTTATTGTCCTATTTTCTTTTTTAGCTCTTGTTCCAATAAAGCTATGTTCTGTAAATGTTTTTGATATTCTTTGTCCTCTGGGTTAAAAGGACGATGGGCTTTCATTTTGTTTAGCTTTTGAAACATTGTGCATAGCTCCATGGTCTTTTGATTAAAATAACTTTGAGAGAATTTCTCCCAAATGTAATTCACTGCCATAGGATTTGGGTGCAACATATCTTCCGCATAAAATCTGTAATCACGCAAATCATCAAGAATAATTTCGTAAGAAGGGAAATATACAGCTTGCTCAAACTTTTGTAATATGTTTTCTATTGCCAAATGTAGGGTTGATTTGCTTATTTGATTGCCGTGAGCTCCGTCTTTCCAATGACGAATGGGTGAAACAGTGAGAATTATTTTTGGATTTTGAACTGTGGTTGTGGCAAGAAAACTGCTAATACTTTCTTTTAGGCATTGAGTGGTCTCTTGCAGGCTCATCAAACCACGAGAGAAAAGATTGGGGTTTAGTTTGTGGCAGTTGCCCATAACTCTTCCATTTTCTTTATTTGTGTATATCCATGCAGAGCCAAGAGTTATAATTAGGTATTTTGTTTCCTTTAGCCATTTGTGAGCCCTATCAATCTCTGTATTTATTAAATAAAGTTCCTGAGCTTGTGTTTGGGCTCTAAAATCTCCATGGTGAGAATATGAAACCCAAAAATCTCCTGCTTGCAATAAATCTTCATTATTTAAAGGTTTGTTTTCAAGGCAATGTAGCAAACATTCTGCAATAGTGTAAGGATTATAAATTATGCCATAAGGGTTTAAGAGAGTGGTAAATCCACTTTCTTGTAATTTTTTCCCTATATTAGATGTGAAGCATGAACCTATTAGGCATATTTTGTCCTTATGCGATATGCCCCAAAGAGATTTTTGTGCGTCTATTTCTGTTCTAAAAAGCACGTTATTAAGGTTTAATATTTGTTTTTCTCTGCTTTAAGAGAATGCAAAGATAATAAATTTGGCCGCTAATAGGTTGAACATTAAGCATTATTTACTAACTTTGCAGTTTCAAAATCAAAAATCTATTCAAGATGAATAACCAAACTGTTACAGTAGATACAGCAAAAGAGGTGGGTTTGTTGCCAAAAGAATTTAAGCAGATATGTGATATTCTTGGCAGAACTCCAAACTTTACGGAATTGAATATTTATGCCGTTATGTGGAGTGAGCACGCTTCTTACAAAAATTCAATCAAGTTAATCAAAACCTTACCACGTGATGGAGAACAATTAGTAGTAAAGGCTGGTGAAGAGAATGCTGGTATGGTTGATGTGGGTGAAGGCTTAGCTTGTGTTTTCAAGATAGAAAGTCATAACCACCCTTGCGCTGTTGAACCTTATCAAGGAGCAGCAACAGGTGTTGGTGGAATAAATAGAGATATTTTTACCATGGGTGCAAGACCTGTGGCTCAGCTTAACTCTTTGCGTTTTGGTGATATTTCTTCTGCTCACACTCGTTGGTTAATTGACGGAGTTGTAAGAGGTATTGGCGACTATGGCAATGCTTTTGGTGTGCCTGTTGTTGGTGGTGAGGTATTCTTTGACAAATGCTATGAGCATAACCCATTGGTTAATGCCATGAGCGTAGGTTTGATGAAGAAAGATGATTTAATTTCTGCTGTTTCCAAAGGTAAAGGCAATCCAGTATATATTGTGGGTTCTTCTACAGGAAAAGACGGTATCAATGGAGCTACTTTTGCTTCTGCTGACATAACTGAAAACTCTGCAGACGATATTCCTTCTATTCAAGTAGGGGATCCATTTCAAGAAAAACTGCTTATGGAAGCTTCTTTGGAGCTTGGCAAGAGCGGAGCTTTGATTGGAATGCAAGATATGGGTGCTGCTGGAATTATTTGTTCTACTTCTGAAATGAGTGAAAAAGGTGGTTGTGGAATGGATGTTGATTTGGATAAGGTGCCTTTGAGACAAAAGAATATTGAAGCTTGGGAAATTCTTTGCTCAGAAAGCCAAGAAAGAATGCTTGTAGTTGTTCAAAAAGGCAAAGAGAAGATTGTAGAAGACATATTTAAAAAATGGGATTTGCATTGTGCTCAAATAGGTGTTGTTACAGAGGAAGACCGTTTGCGTTTCAAATGGAAAGGCGAGCAGGTGGCAGATGTGCCAGCCTCTACTCTTGTTTTGGGTGGTGGAGCTCCTCAATATACAAGAGAAACTAAAGAACCAGCATATTTCAAAGAGACTTTCAAATTCAATATTAACGATATAGAAGACCCAGATTTAGAAGAATGCAAGAAGATTGCAATGTTCTTAGCAAAAGATGCAAATATTGCTTCAAAGAAATGGGTTTATGAACAATATGACTCAATGGTTGGTACTCGCAATATGACAACTAACCGCCCATCTGATAGTGGTATTGCAAACATAAAAGGTACAGATAATGCCATAGCAATGACTTGCGACTGCAATGGAAGATATGTTTATGCAAATCCTGAAATAGGAACGCAGATAGCAGTCTCTGAGGCAGCCAGAAACATTACTTGTTCTGGTGGAGAGCCATTGGCAATCACTAACTGTTGCAACTTTGGTAATCCTTACGTGCCTGAGACTTATTGGCAGTTTGCAGGAGCTATCAAAGGTATGGGAGAGGCTTGCAGAAAGTTCAATACACCTGTAACTGGTGGTAATGTGTCTTTCTATAACCAAGCTTCAATAAATGGAAAGCATGAGGCTGTTTATCCAACTCCTGTTATTGGTATGATAGGTTTGGTGGATAAGAAATTGCTTACAACGCTTGACTTCAAAAAATCAGGACAGACAATATATTTGCTTGGTAAAATGGTAGATGATATTAACTGCTCTGAGTACTTATATAATTATAAAGGTGTAAAACTTTCACCTACTCCATACTTTAACTTAGATGAGGAATTTAAATTGCATCATGCACTAAGAGGATTGATAAATGAAGGATTAATAGCTTCTGCTCATGATGTCAGTGATGGAGGTTTGTTTGTTACCCTTTTGGAAAGTGCAATGGTAAATGGTCTTGGATTTGATATTCTTTCAGATTGTGAGATGCGTTTAGACTCATTCCTATTTGGAGAGGGACAAGGTAGAGTGGTAATTACAATCAATGATGAAAGAGAAAAAGAATTCATAGATATTATTAAACTTACAGGGGTACCTTGCTGCACATTGGGAAATGTAACAAGTGGAAAAATTCTTGTAGATGACGAAAACTTTGGCACTATTGCAGATTATGCAAAGCCTTATAATCAGACAATTGAATCAAAAATGCAAAAGTAAAAATTATTGCTTTATTTGCGCTGAACGAAACAAAGAAATAATTTCCTAAAACAAAGTTTCCGTAAGCTAAAACAAAGAAAGAGAATTCTAAAACAAAGAAACAGAATATGATTACAAAGAAACAAATAGTAGTATTTGCGCTTTCGTTCCTGTTTATAGGAATATCCTCAGCACAGGACAAACAAATGGGCATTAGCTCAGAGATGTTGACAAAGATAAAAGCAAACAACAAGCTTTCTGCACAAGACAAGGCTTTGAGAAACATTATTTCTGCAGGACAAATAAACAAACTTGCAATCAATAATGACAACAAGACAAGTTATGATACTCATTTTTCAAATGTTGTAAAGAATAACGGTGGTATTTCTGACCAAAAGTCTTCTGGACGTTGTTGGATGTTTGCTGGGTTTAATGTTTTGCGTTCAAAAATGATTGCAAAATATAATTTGGGTGAGTTTAATTTCTCTCACAACTATATTTTCTTCTATGACCAATTGGAAAAGAGTAACCTTTTCCTCTCTTTAATAATTGATACAAGGAATAAACCAATGGATGATAAAACAGTGGATTGGCTGTTTCATAATGTACTTAGTGATGGTGGTCAATTCACAGGAATTATTGACTTAGTATCAAAATACGGTTTAGTTCCTTCTACTGTTCAACCAGAGACTTATAATTCTGATAATACTTCTGCTATTTCTTCTTTGATTACTTTGAAGTTGAAAGAAGATGCTTTAAAACTAAGAGACAATAAGAAAGCAAAACTTGCTGACTTAAACAATCAAAAAGTTGAAATGCTTTCTACTATTTATCACATGTTAGTTTTAGCTTATGGAGAGCCGGTTAGTGAATTTAATTATACAATGAGGGATGCTTCAGGTTCTGTGCTTTCAACAGCAAAATACACTCCAAAATCTTTTTATGATGCTTTTATTGGTAAGGACTTGGCAAATAGCTATGTTATGTTTATGAATGATCCTACAAGAGAATACTATAAACTTTATGAGATAACAGACGATAGACACGTTGCTGACGGACATAACTGGAAATACATAAATCTTCCAATGAATGAAATAAAGTCTATGGCAATAAGCTCAATCAAAGACTCTACAATGATGTATTTTTCTTGTGATGTAGGCAAATTCCTTAACAGAGACAATGGTCTATTAGATGTAAATAATTTTGATTATGCTTCTTTAATGGGTACAACTTTCTCTATGGATAAAAAACAAAGAATAGCTACATTCGCTTCTGGTTCTTCTCATGCAATGACTATTGCAGGAGTTGATTTAGACGCAAACGGAAAGTCTGTAAAATGGTTAATAGAGAATAGTTGGGGGGCTTCTTATGGTTACAAAGGACATTTGATTGCAACAGACCAGTGGTTTGATGAATATATGTTTCGTTTGGTTTTAGATAAGAAATATGTTCCTCAAAACATACTTGATATTTTGAACACTAAGCCAACAATGCTTGAGCCTTGGGACCCAATGTTTGCAGAAGATGAGGATTAAGGGATTAGTATTTTTATTGTTATTTAGTGGTCTTTACTTTTCTTGTTTTGCTCAGGTGAATGGAACACAACATGTGGCAGAGGTAATTGAGGATACAATCACTACAGCAAAAGACACCGCATCAGCTGAGGAAATAGATTCAGAGTCTCAAATCATAGAAGCTAAGGATTACGCTGCACAGAATGTTGTTAGTACAGAGCAAATGGATTTGGACTATGCAGACACTTTGGAATTGAAAGATAGTTTGGTGTATCACCTTTGTATACTAAAAGGAGAGCAAGGGATTATTCCTTATGATAGGTCAAGTCTTGAGAAAACAAAAATAGACAGAGCTTTTTCAATCATACTTTTTCCTAATAGCAAGAAAGTCTTTTCCATTAGTGAAATGATAATAAATGATAATGGAGCATGGGACTTTATTTATCAAAGATTATTTGACACTACGGGTAATATAAGGGCTTTTGTGCGCAAGTACAATACTTTTAATTCGCATTGTGCACAAGTGGCTTTTGAAGTCAGTAGATATTTCTTTAATGATAAGGGTGAGCAGATAGCTAAGACTTATCAAATCTTTGACCAAAAAGGTGTAGAGCTTGATATAAACAGCTGCGAAATGGCAAGAGAAGACTACACAAAAGAAAAGACTTTTACAGAGTTAAACGATAAATACAATTTCCCATTAGACACAATGCAATTGCCTACAAAGGATTTGAGTGAACCAGACATAATAATAGAAGATAAACAAACAAATCAAGGCGAATGAATTTAGTAATGGACATAGGCAACACAAGGGTGAAAGTAGCTTTGTTCTTAGAGGACAAAGTTGTTTTCTCAGAGGCTTTTTGTACCATAAAACTAAAAGATATAAAGCTCATTGAGAAGAGAGAAGCTAAGATAGATAGGGTAATTTTTTCTGTGGTTGGAAAACAAACAAAAGATATTATTAAGATTCAAGAATATTTGGAAGCAAGATATTCATTTGTCTTAATGAATAGTGAGTTGAATATGCCTTTGCATAATTGTTATGCCACTCCAAACACTTTGGGTAATGACCGTTTGGCTTGCATTGTGGCTGCTTGCACAATGTATCCAAAACATAATTGTTTGGTTATTGACGCTGGTTCTTGCATAACAATGGATTTTATTGACCAAGAGGGCGATTATTTGGGCGGTTCCATAGATTGTGGAATAAATATGAAATATAGGGCTTTGCATAATTTTACAGCTCATTTGCCGTTATTAGAGGGTAAAATTGAAAAAGTAGATGTGATTGGCAAAAGCACCAAAGATGCAATTATTTCTGGTATAATCAATGGTACTATTATGACTCTTAGGGGTTTTATTGCTCATTACAAAGCTACTTATTCTGACCTTAAAATACTGATAACAGGAGGTGATGCTCTGTATCTGTATAGTTATTTAAAAGAAGAAACAACCCATATACAAGACCTTTGTCTTCAGGGTTTAAACATTATACTTAATGCGAACAAATAGAAATTCTCCGAAATATTGTTTTGCTTTAATAGCAATTTGCTTATTATTTGCAAGCAAATTGGAGGCACAGACGAATTTATCTTCACCTTATTCTCGTTATGGAATAGGCAATACTAATCTTTTTAATAATGCAGTTCACAATGCAATGGGTAATGTGGGATTAACTTATCGCACAAATAACTCTGTTAATTATCTTAACCCAGCTTCTTATACAGCCACAGACACCACTTCATTGATTTTTGATATGGGATTTTACACTGCGGGGATACATCAAAAAGAAGGCTCTTTGACTTCTTCGGGTAACAATGCTTCTTTGTCTCATATAATGATGGCTTTTCCTATTGGGCAAAAGATAGGTGTTGCTTTGGGAATTATGCCTTTTTCTGATGTCAATTTTTCTTCCAGTGTTGATGCCGTAACCTCTATGGGACATTACACATCAACATATAGCGGAGATGGAGGACTAACAAGAGCTTTCTTGGGTTTGGCTTACAAGCCTTTTAAGAATTTTTCTATTGGAGCAAATATGGAATATGTCTTTGGAAACTACTATAAGGCTTCAACAGTAGATTTCCCTGACTCTACATATATCTATTCTACACGTATAGAAAAGAATTATCATATCAAAGCACTTAACTTTAACTTTGGATTGCAATATTATCTGCCATTGGCAAATGGAGATTTGTTGGGCTTTGGTGCTGTGTATAATCCACCGATGCGTTTTCCTTCTGACAATCAAGAGAAGCGTTATAATTTCTACACAAGTGCAGCAGTGGATTACCAAGTGGATTCAATATTCTCACGCAGTGAGGATAATCACATCTCTTATCCTTCCTCTTATGGAATGGGCTTTAGTTGGCAAAGAGAGAATAAATTTTTCATAGGCATAGATGGTAAATATACTTCTTGGAGAGATTTCTTAATGCAAAGTGACTACACAAATCTGAATCTAAAAAATGATTTCAATCTTGCTTTGGGAGCAGAGTGGCGTCCTGATATCTATGGCTCTTTCTTGCAAAAAATGACTTATCGTGCAGGAATAAATTATGATAATGGTGCAATAGAGCTTTATAACACCAGGATAAACCAATTATCTCTAAGTTGTGGCTTTGGTATACCAATAAAGAAGACAAATACAATGATAAATCTTTCTTTTGAATATGTAAAGAAAGGGACAACAGACAATAATCTTATACTTGAAAACTATTTTCGCATAGGTTTTTCTGTAACAAGCAAAGACCTTTGGTTCTTCAAGCGTAAATATCAGTAGAAATAAATAAACAAACAATTAAAATAGATAGGGGAAAAGAAATGAAAAGAATTGTATCGGTAGCATTAATGATAGTTGTCTTCACAACTATTGCAAGTAAGGTACAGGCACAGAATTTTGGTGCAACACCACAAGACAGTATTGACTGCATTATGAATAACTCTTTGTACATAGAGTTCTACAATCAAAAGAATTATAAAGATGCTTACGAGCCATGGAAAGCTTGTATTAAGTCTTGTCCTAAGCAAAGTGAAAATCTTTACATAAGAGGAAGAAATATTCTTCTGAACCTTATGGCTAAGGCAACAACACCAGCAGACCAACAAAAGTATTTTAATGAAGTACTTTCTTTGTACGACAAAAGAATAGAGTCTTTTGGAGATACTGCCAACAATATAGCTCGTAAAGCTCAAGACATAGCAAAGTATCAACCAAATGAGAAGCTGAAAGCTTTTGAAATGTATAAGAAAGCTGTTGAGGTAGGCGGAGCAAAGGGTGAGAAGTTAAATGATGAATTTAAACCTCTCTATCTTAAGGCTTGTTTTGATTACCTTTCTTCAATAAAGGCAAAGGAAGATGAGATGCCACCACTCTTTGATGCTTATGATTATGCAGCAGATGCTTTGGATTACTCATTATCACAAGCAAAAGCAGCACAAGATGACAAGAGCATTGCTAAAATTCAAAGTTATCAAGGAATGATAGAGTCAACAATAGAGCCTTTTGCTTCTTGTGAGAAGATTATACCAATGTATCAAGCAAAGTATGACAAAAACCCTAAAGACATAGAAGTTCTAAGAAAGATAACAACAGTATTGGAAAAGAAAGGTTGCACTTCTTCACAACTTTTCTTTTCTGCCACAGAGAGCTTGCATAAATTGGAACCAACAGCAAAGAGTGCTATGATGATGGGACAAATGCTTGCTGCTAAGAAACAATATCGTGAGGCTGCTACCTATTTGCAAGAAGCAATGGATAAAAGCACAGATAACGAAGAAAAAGGTAAGGCTTGTTTCCTTCGCGCAAATATTCTTATGCAGTTGAATGAATATGCTGCTGCTCGTTCCGCTTTCTATCAAGTGCCACATTATGATCGTTCAAAAGAAGGAGAATGTTATTATATGATAGCTTCAATGTATCTTTCTTCTGCCGCTTCATGTGCTTCACACGAAGGCAAGATTAGAGGAGCTTCATGGGCTGCTTATGACAAAGCTGCAAAAGCAAAAGCTCTTGACCCTTCAATTAGTGGAAAGTGCCAAGCTCTTATGAACAAATGTGTAAGCCAATGGCCTACAAAAGAAAATGCTTTCTTCTATCAGATATCTAATGGTCAATCATACACTGTTGGTTGCTGGATTGGTGAAAGCACAACAGTGCGTTTGCGCTAATTAAAAAGGTATTGGTATTATTGTTCTTTTAATGAAAGACAACAAAACATATATATATAATAGCAGAAAGTGGGAAGAGTGCATCTTTTCACTTTTTGCTTTTTCTTTTTTTTTGCTTTTGGTGGCTTGCAACAGCACTTCTCCTTCGGGGAAGAAACCCAAGAGTAATAAACCAATGCAAAGCATAACCAATGCAACAATTCTAAGGAGTGAGAATGGCGTTGTGCAACTGCAAATAAAAGCTCCACTAATCAACAACTACACTCAAGACTCCACACGTATAGAGTTTCCAAAAGGAGTCAGGGCTACATTCTACAATCCCAATATGAGTGTAAAGAGTCTTTTGATTGCAGGTTACGCAATCAATTACAACCGTGAAAACAAAGTTTATTTAGGTGATAGCATCATAATAATAAACTACAATGACAAAGATACAATCTTCTGCCACGATATAGTGTGGGACAGAACACAAAGAATGATTTATTCCTCTCACACAGTCAGGAGAGTATCTGCACAAGGCGTCTCATGGGGAGACAGTTTTGTGAGCAATGAAACAATGGATTCATTGCGCGTAATCAACTCACGTGGCACCCAAATAGTCAAAGACCAACAATAATTTTTTCAATATTTTTTTGCTCAATTAACTAATTGTGTTTATCTTTGCGAGATTAAAAGCTATCAATTATTTATAGGATTATGGTGTCAATCCATTTACATACCACATTTTATTACCGCAAATACATTTTCTGTATTGGCAAAAATAAATTTGTTTCGCTTGGGCTTTGTTTATAAATAAGTCTTCAGCATATCTGTAAAACCTCTCTTGTTCTTAGCCTTATTATTTAAATAGCCCTAAAAGAAAAGCGATATCAAACAAAAGAGGCTGTGTTATTTAAAAGTGTAAATATCAAAAAGATAATTACATTATTATTGTTGTTATGTACTTGCATTATTTTGCATGCACAAACTGTTGATACAACTTTCTCTTCAGGTAAATGCAAAGTTAAGAAAGCAGAAATGGATGTTGGACTCAATTACAGAAATGATAGCAACAATATTTGTTTCGTTAAGGGCGACGCTAAAACAGTTATGATTATAGATGATAACTTAAATATTATTGACACTTGCTATGATTCTACATTTGTAGATAGAAAAAATACATTGTGGGCAACTATCTTACAAATAGACAAATCTATTTATTCTTTTTATAAAATCACAGTAGACACATCTGGGCATGAAATAGTATTTAGCTATAATAATATAATCAATACAATATATTTTCGCAAATTAGTGGTTGGTAATAATGGTTTTATAACAGATACTGTTTTAGATTTAAGAAACGATAGCATAAAGTGGAATGACTTTCATGTTCAACCATTAAAGAATAAGAATATATTGCTTTACTTAGTAGATACAACAAACGACGACATGAACTATTATTCTAATTATGTCAAAGTAATAGAGATTGATACACTGGGTAACATAGTCAAGGGAAAATTATTTACACACAATAATTGTGTTGTTGACTTATGTGAATTTAATGATTCAACTTTGCTTATGGCTATAGAAAGTAATGCGACTGTTGTAAATTATATGCTTGTGGAGACATCAGTAATATATTATTTAGACAGAAACACTTTTGATATAAGGGATTCAATTAGTGGTTATCCTATTTGTTTTATGAGAAAGATAAATGATAGTATTCTCTCTAGTTATATTCATTGTGCAACAACATTAGATGAGCCTACAACAAAGTTATGTCTGTTAAACATGAATACAAAACAATTTGATTCAATAAATAACTTGAGTTGCCTTGAAAACAACAATTTTTTTATAGATCTTGATCATAAACTTTATAGGTATAAATATACCAATGAAGTTACTGATTTTAAAACAACAGATTCAATTTACAGTTGTTTCTATTTAAGAAATGCTTTAGCTAGTTTTTTGCTGTGGGAATAGTAAATTATAATGTGCAAGGAGATACAAACTTTACTTACCGTTTTGATTTTGATACCACAAGCTATAAAACTTTATTGACCATTAAAGCAACAGAAGATGGAGGGGTAATTGTTGCTTTTATGGGTTTCTCACTTTATGATCAAGATTCTATGACATTTTACCTTGCCAAGTTTATGCCTAATGGCTTTGTAAGTATTAGAGATGTGGCTACTGGAGACAAAGAGTCTATACACATTTATCCTGTTCCAGCCAAAGATTTTATTTATGTAGATTTGGAAGGTCAAGACTTTGCCAATAGTTCGTTGGAGTTATACAATATGAATGGTTCTTTGGTACTTAGTCAGTCTCTTTCCAAGGCAAAGAATCGCATAAACGTTTCTTGGCTTGCTCAAGGAGCATACACATACAAATCAACACTGAATGGCAAAACCCTTAGTGGTAAATTGGTTGTTGAGTAAGCAAATTCTTTCTTTGCTTTGGAAAATCAAAACAAAGCTTTAGCAAAATCAAACAGTGATTTAGTAACGACAACATGGCATGTTGTGGCTCTGAAACAGTCATTGCGAAAATTAAAACAGTCATTCAGTGGCTCAAGATGGCATGTTGATACAATAAAGATAGTGCTTTGTCGTTATAATACAAAGATTTGCTTTGCTAAAACACTGTTTGGTCTTGCTAAAATAAGACTTTACAAAATGACAGCAAGGTGTGGCGAGATAAATTGTTTATAAAATCATTTAAATCAAAAGCACTATGGCAGTAAAATACAAAATCTGCAAAAAGAAATTCAAGGACGCCCAGGGTAATCCAAAAGAAAGATATTATGCTTGTAAGATTACCACAAACAATTTAAACACAGATGATTTGCTTACTTACATTAGTAAAAGCTCTTCACTCTCAGAGCCTGATGCTTTAGCTGCAGTCAGAAGTATTGCTCAGTATTTGCGCCAGCAATTACAAGAGGGTAACAGCGTAACTCTGAAAGACATTGGCACATTCAATCTTTCGCTCACAAGCACTCCTATGGACACTCCTTCAGACATTAAGGGGGCAACAATAAAAGAAGGTAAGGTAACTTTCAAAGCTGATAAATTCTTGCGCACTTCAGCCAATGATATGCATTTCACAAGATTTAAGAAAAAACGTTCTCGCTCCTTGCAGCAGGAATAAGTATTTTGCTCTTTAAAAAAGAAGTCTCTGCAGCGGATTACAAGAATTTTGAGTAATTTTGCCGACATTTAAAAATGTAATGTGATATGAGAAAGAGTTTTCTTATGATATGCTTTCTTTGCATCTTGGCTTTGGTAGGTTGCAACAAAGATAAAGCAAAACTAATTGATAAGTCCACCGGCAAAGAGGTACAAATGAAAGTTCTTAGGTTTGAAGATGTTCTTTTCAAACAAGGTCAGAAGGATTATAGAGCTTATCTAATGAGCAATTATAACGATTATAGCCCACTATTCAATACAACCCTTGACAATAGTGCCTACTACAATCAGATATGTCAGTTTGTCTCTGACAAGGAAATGCAAAAGACTTATCAGATTGTAAAGAAACGCTATCCTTCATTGGATTGGGTGGGTCAGGGAGTAACCTCTGCTTTTGGTTTTTTGCAGAAAGACTATCCGGATATAAAAATCCCAAAACTTTACTCATTAATTATAGGTCCTATGGACTACAATTATGCTTATGAGGGCAAGATTGTAGCTCAAAAGGGTTTTATTGCTTTTGCTATAGATATATATTCTGTGTCTTCATTGCAGAAAAACCGTTACTATGCTCAATATCCAAAATATATACAAGCCATGTGTGATAGTGCTTTCATTGTTTCAGATATAATGAGTGCTTATTTGAAAACGGTAATGTTTTCTAATCAAGCAGACATTGAGTATAACCCTTCTTCAACTTTTTGTGATATAATGATAGAAAGGGGTAAATTCTTGTATATGCTTGAAAGAATAATGCCATCTTGCCCATTGAGCAATATTTTCCGTTATTCCCCAGACCAAATGGACTGGGTTCAAAAGAACGAAAAGAAGATTTGGAACTTTATTCTCTCAAATGATTTGCTCTATAACAAGAACCGCATGGATTATATGATTTTAACGGGTGAGGGACCTTCAACCAAAGGGATTGATGGCTCACCTGCACGCTTGGCAGACTACATTGGTTATTGTATAGTCAAGAAATATATGAAAGAAAACAATGTTACCCCAACACAACTCTTCCAGATGCAAGACTCAAAAATTATTCTGAACAAGTCAAAGTATAAACCCTCAAAATAAAACTATTATATAATATGTATTCACGCATAGCCGCAGGACTCAAACTGATATTGGCACTGTGTTTGCTTTTGCTTACACAAGTATTTATGTATGTCTTCAACCCAACTCTTTTCTCTATTGACGGATTTGGGGATTTCTTCAGTATATTCTTTGGAGCTTTGCGTTATGCTTTGGCAACTGTGGTGGTGTATTTGAGTGTGTTCATTCTTATGGCTTTCTTTCCTGTTGCTCTAAGGCAGAATAAGCATTATAGAAGAGTGCAGAATTTCTTTTATGTCTTTGGAGTGGAAGCAATGTTAGTGCTTAACTGCGGTGATATGGGCTATTTTAAATTCACTTTCAAGAGATTGACTTATGATTTCTTTAATTACTTGGGTGTCGGAGGTGATTTCAAAAAGTTAATACCTCAATTTGTCAGAGATTATTGGTATATCTTTTTGCTCTTTATAATAATGAATGTTGTCTTTATATGGCTCAAAAACGTTATTGACCACCGCCTGAGCGGAAAACTTGAAAACCCGAGCAAGAAATGGTATGGAGCTAATTGGGCTTACTTTATTTGTGCTTTAGCCTTGGCTTTGCTTTGCCAGCGAGGAGGCTTTCAGTTACGCCCTTTGGGACTTATGCAAGCTAACTTTTATTCTTCTTCTCAAAATACAGCCTTAGTGCTCAATACTCCTTTCACTCTGTATCGTACATGGGGCAAGAAAGGTATTGAAAAGAAACATTATTTTGACTCAGAGAAAGAATTAAACAGCTATTTCAATCCAGTAATAAATCCTGCCTTGACAAACGAAGATTCTCTTTTTACAGAGCCTTTGCAAGTTGGTAAGACAAATGTTGTAGTGATTATTTTGGAGAGTTTTGCCGCTGAATACACCGAAGGTTATACTCCTTTTCTGACTTCATTGGCAAAAAAGAGTATAACTTTTGAGGGATATGCCAATGGCAAAAGAAGTATTGAGGGTATTCCAGCAGTGCTTTCGGCTCTGCCTTCACTGATGGATGAAAGTTATATAACAAGTCAGTACGGGAGTAATAAACTATCTTCCTTTGCTTCGCTGCTTGCTCCTTATGGTTATCAGAGTGCTTTCTTTCATGGTGGATATAACGGTACTATGGGCTTTGATGCCTACACCAAGAAAGTGGGTTATCAGCAGTATTTTGGCAGAAGGGAATATGCAAACGACAAAGACTATGACGGTAATTGGGGTATATTTGATGAACCTTTTCTTCAATACATGGTAAAGAAACTAAATACTTTTAAGGCTCCTTTCACAGCAGCTGTTTTCACTCTATCATCTCACCATCCTTATACAATACCTCCACAACACAAAGGACAATTTCCTAAGGGTACAATGATAGTGCATGAAACTATAGGTTACTCTGATTTTGCTTTGAAACGCTTCTTTGAGAGTGCCAGTCGCCAGCCGTGGTTTCAAAACACTCTCTTTATAATCTCTGCAGACCACTCTGCACAGACTCAAAAACCTCAATACACTACTCTTTTGGGCAAGACAAGAATACCTATAATATTTTATTCTCCTAAATTGAAACATGGCTATCATTATTCTTCTTACATACAACAAAGCGATATATTGCCAACAGCTATGAGTCTGATAAATTATTCTAAACCAGTGATGGCTTTTGGACAGAATGCTTTTGCTGCGGGTGAGAGATTTTATATGCTTCACTTCAATGAAGAGTATATGTTAAGGATAGGAGATTATCTTTGCAAGTATCAAGAGGGTGGAGCAAGAGCAGAACTATTTTATTTGCCAAAAGACCCTAACGCTAAACAAAACATAGGACAAGAAAACACTCAGCTATTAAAACATTTTGTGCTTAAGACACAAGCTATCATTCAACAATACAATAATCGTTTGATAACAAATGGACTGACAAGTTATGAGTAAAGAAAGAATATTGTTTATAATCAACCCAATCTCTGGAGTGGGTAAGCAAAAGATTGTGGAAAAAGCCGTAGAAGAGACTTTGGATACTCAGCTTTATGATTATAGTATTGTCTATACAGAGTACGCTCATCACTCTACAGCCATAAGCCTCAGGGCTGCCATAGACGGTTATGATACTGTGGTAGCAGTGGGAGGAGACGGTTCAATAAACGATTGTGTTAGAGGACTAATAGATACAAATGTCACATTAGGAATAATCCCTTGTGGCTCTGGGAATGGATTGGCAAGAAACCTAAAGATACCTCTTGAAGTTACTAAGGCAATCCAGGTGATAAATAAGAAGAAAATAGAGAAGATAGACACAGTAACAGTAAATGATAAAGTCTATGCTTCCATTGCAGGTATTGGATTTGACGCTCTAATAGCAAGAGAATTTCGTAAATCAAAGGTAAGAGGATTTAATCGTTACTTTACTTTAGTGCTTGAGAATTATCCTTTCTATGAGCCAAGGACTTATGAGCTTGATATTGACGGCAAAAGTATTAAGACTGATGCTCTTTTCATTTGTTTCGCCAATGCCAATCAATTTGGATACAATACAGTTATTGCGCCTAAAGCAAAGCTTGATGATGGATACATAGAGATAACAATAGTCAAGAAAGTGCCTATATTGCTGATGCCATGGACAGCACAGTTTTTGTTTTTCAGAAACTTTGATAAGTCAATGTATGTTACATCTTACAAAGCTAAGCAAGTAACGGTTTTTAATAATGATGCAAAGCTCGTAAATCTGGACGGAGAGAGTGTAAAGCTACCACGAGAGTTGCATTTTTCAGTAGTACCACATTCATTAAAAGTAATAATACCAGAAGATAATGTCAAAGAAAAACCTCAAACGAATTGGAGTAATATATTCAACCAACCCATCTTTTCAATACCAAGAGGAAGAATTACCTTGCCAAGAAACCCTTTCGCCAGAAAAACAGACTCTGAAGATAACAATTGATCATAAGCAAAGAGGGGGTAAGATTGTTACGCTAATAACTGGTTTTATCGGTTCTGAAGAAGACTTGCAAGCCCTTGGTAAAGAATTAAAGCAACTCTGTGGTGTGGGAGGTTCAGCCAAAGAGGCACAAATCATTGTGCAAGGAGATAATATAGACAAAATCATTGCTTATCTGAGTGCCAAAGGCTATAAGACTAAACGTATTGGAGGCTAAAAGAAACTCTAATAGTGTTTTTATTTGATTTAATGAACTCTGATAGGTATAATTTTATTACTTTTGCCATTACTAAAAGACAAAGAAATATAGTGTATGAAGAAAATTCAAATGGTTGATTTAGCCACTCAATACAATCACATTAAGGCAGAAATAGACTCTGCTATTAACTCTGTGATATCAAATACTGATTTTATTAACGGTGAGCAAGTGAAGATATTTTCAGAGCATTTAGCTTCTTATTTGGGAGTTAAAAATGTTATCTGTTGTGGTAACGGCACAGATGCTTTGCAAATAGCTCTTATGAGTATTAATCTCAAACCTGGTGATGAGATTATTGTACCTGCTTTCACCTTTATAGCCTCTGCAGAAGTCATAGGCTTGTTGGGCTTTAGACCAGTAATGGTTGATGTGGATTATGATGATTACAATGCCACTGCTCAAAACATTCAGCAAGCTATCACTGTTCGCACAAAGGCTATAATACCCGTTCACTTGTTTGGTCAAGCTGCTCAAATGGAAAAGATAATGGCTTTGGCTCAGAAATACGACCTCTATGTCATTGAAGATACTGCTCAAGCCTTAGGCACTGACTACATATTCTCTGATGGCAGCAGGAAGAAAGTTGGTACTATTGGTACTATTGGTTGCACCTCTTTCTTCCCTTCAAAAAATCTTGGCTGTTATGGAGATGGCGGAGCTATATTCACAAACGATGACAAGTTAGCAGAAAGAATTAGAATGATAGCTAATCACGGTTGCAGAGTTAAGTACCACCACGAGATACTGGGTGTAAACTCTCGTTTGGATACTATTCAAGCCGCTATATTAGATGTAAAACTTAGACACCTTGACAGCTATTGCAAGGCTCGTCATGAGGCCGCAGAACGTTATAATTACGCTTTCAAAGATATTAAAGACCTTGTTACTCCTGTACAAAGAGAATATTCTACTCACACTTTTAATCAATATACAATCAAAGTCTTAGGGGGCAAGCGCGATAGCTTGCGTCAGTACCTTATAGATCAAGGAGTGCCAGCAATGATTTACTATCCTATTCCTTTACACAAACAAGAGGCTTTTACACAAATAGCAGAACAAAGTACAGATATGGCTGTGGCTGAACAATTATGCCACCAGGTGCTCTCATTGCCTATGCATACAGAGCTTGACGCAACAACCATAGCATTTATCATAAGTAAGGTGTTGAGTTTCTTTAACGAATAACAAACAAAAAAGAATATGAAGACTATTTTAGTAACAGGAGGTGCCGGTTTCATTGGTTCTCACACTTGTGTAGCTTTACAAGAGAAAGGTTACAATGTTCTTATTGCTGACAATCTTTCAAATTCAGATCAAAGTGTCATAGAACGTATTGAACAAATAACAGGCATTGCACCTGAGTTTGTTAAAGTGGATTTGTCTAATCCAAAAGAATGTGCTATGCTTTTTGCTACTCACCCTCATATTGATGGAGTTATTAACTTTGCTGCCTTTAAGGCTGTGGGAGAAAGCTGTGAGAAACCTTTGGAATATTATCATAATAACTTAGGTGTCTTGCTTAATGTGCTTGACAATATGTGTTCTTATGGTGTGCGTTACATTGTGCATTCTTCTTCTTGCACCGTCTATGGTCAGCCAGAGAAATTGCCAATCACAGAGAACTCTCCGACTCAAATGGCTCAGTGTCCTTATGGTAACACTAAACAAATGGCAGAGGATATACTTTCTTTTGTGGTTAAAGCTATGGATATTAAAGCTATTGCCTTGCGTTACTTCAACCCAATAGGCGCTCACCCTTCTGCACTGATTGGGGAGTCTCCACGTGGAGTGCCTAACAATCTTATGCCTTACATAACTCAAACCGCTGCAGGACTTAGAGACCACTTGACTGTATTTGGTAACGACTATCCAACCCCTGACGGCACTTGTATAAGGGACTATATTCACGTTGTGGATTTGGCGCAGGCTCATGTGGTGGCAATGGATCGTTTTTTCCAAGGCAAGACAAAAATCCCACTTGAATGCTTCAACATAGGCACAGGTAAGGGCTTCTCTGTCTTAGAGGTGATAAAGAGTTTTGAAAAGACTTCTGGCAAACACCTCAATTATTCTTTTGGTCCTCGTCGTGCGGGAGATATTATTCAGATATGGGCAGACACTACTTTGGCAGAAAAAGAATTGGGTTGGCACTCTGAGCTTTCATTAGATGAAATGACTCTATGCGCATGGCGTTGGCAAGAACAGTTAGGCAAAAACTAAATCAGAAAAACCCGCTTAAAGACTTTGCTTTCTTTGCGGGAGTAACGTTAGTGTTTCATTTCTTGTATTGGCACACGCAGATGAATTTATGGCTGTTTTGGCCTTTCAATAATAGCGTGTATTCTTTTTTTACCCACATAGCTTATATGGGCGATGTTTTCTTATGCAAGGTTTTTTATTCTGCTCCATTGTGGGCTCAGGACTCATGGCTACGCTTTTACACCAATGGGAGAATGCATACCATGTATGTGGTGGCTGATTGCTCAGGAATTAAACAGCTTTTGCAGTTTGCAATGATTATGTTAGTTGTAAGAGGAACATTATGGCACAAAGGCGTGTATTTTTTATCTGGCTCTGTCTTAATACTGCTTGGCAATATCCTTCGAATATACTTGCTAACCATTGTGAGTGTGAATTATAGCGCATACTATCAACCTATTCATGACTGGGTTGGTAGACCTTTTCATTATGTTCTTATTTTTTGTTTGTGGGTGGTGTGGCAAGAGCGTTTTGCTTACAGCAAAGGGTTACACTCACAGCCCCAAGTTGCCCACCCAAAGGAGGATTTAGTTTAGATACTTTAACTTGTACACTATCCAAAGAGCTAAAGTTCTGCAACAATCTTTGAGCTATAAGCCAAGCTACGTGTTCTAATAGATGCGAAGGAGTTTCAAATTCCTTTTTAATGCATTGGTAAGCCTCCAAATAGTTAATGGTATGGGCAATGTTGTCGCTTTGCTGGGCATGAGAGATGTCAGTGTTCATGGTAACGGTGCAAAGAAAATGAGTCCCAATGCTTTGTTCTTCGGCAAAGCAACCGTGGTAGGCATAGAAAGACATATCCTCTAAAACAATTTGGCTTAGGTTTGTTTTTGATTTGGTTGCGCTCATGTTATTATTGTGTTTGGTGGTTTATAAAACCAGAGTATTATGTTTGCAAAGATAGTCATTTTTCTAAAACAAAGATTCAGTATTCTGAAACAAAGATTCAGCGCACTAAAACAAAGAAACAGAAATCTAAAACAAAGAAATATTTTGCCTTATAAACTAAAAGATATTTACCACTTTAGTGTAGGTTATTCCTTTTACACTCTCTATACGTAAAAAGAATACACCCTTGCAAGGTATTGTAATTATAGATAAGTCTTTATTTGAGGTTACTGTTTGCCCTTTAGTATTTATTAGAGCTAAAGAGATTATCTTATTAGTGCTTTGCACTTCTATTTTGTTTTTATGTTGAGAGATTTGGATATTATTACTTTGCTTTTCAATATTTTCTAAATTAGAAACGGATTTTTTGATTTTCAAGAGCCAATGTTTTGGATTTAAAGCTCCGGGAGAAGAAAATGTATATTCGTTTGTGCTTAGCAAATTACAAAGTAAGGCATTAGTGGCTTTATCATATAGAGATATTTCACTACAAGGCTCTGAGAGTAGAGTATCTGTCTTTATTTTATAGGTACCATTTTGTTTGGTAAGCACATCAATGTTTATTATAATGCTATCTTGCAAAGGTTGTATTGCTTTTGTGTAATACTTAGTGCTATCTATAATGAAATATATTTCGGGGGCAAGTCCTAAACCTTTTATATGTAGGTTGTCTGTTAAGATATTATAGTTGTTTGAAGCCTCTTGTGCAAATACTAATCTTGTGCTGTCGCTTTGTGTTTGCCCATTTATGACAAGAGTCAAATGATTGAGTATTGTGTCTTGGACTTGTGGTAGAGTATCTTTATTTATAAAAAGATAATTATTTGTATCATTGACATAGACCAAGAAACTCTCAAAAGGTGCAATCTCTTCTACTGTGTTCAAAGGACGGAAATTAAAAGTTAGAGAATCTAAGATTTGAGGCTTGCTAATATTGTATGATTCAATATTTGCTTTGCTAATAAAAAAAGGATAAGGATTTGATAGCATATAATAGCCACGCTGAGCCCCTGAGAGTAAAGAGTAACTTTGCTCATTATTTAATGGACTAAAGAAAGTTGTATTGCTGTTACCTTGAGTTTTTACAAGGTAAGCATTTGAGTTTTCAAAACTATCTGTCACATAAACAAAACTACCATTAAGCGATAACTCAAATATACTATCTGTATTTGGTAACAAAGCAAAACAAGAGTTTATATTGCTTTTATAGGATTCAGAATCCATGGCAGGTAAACCAAAAAGAGTGTATTGAGTTGTTGATTGCTTGCCAAAATTATAGTGAATCTCTGTTGGCTTTTCTGGATTCAGGGTGCCTAATACTTTTATCTGAGCATTATAATAAGGAATGGAGTCATAGATTATTAGTTTTTGGCAAGTGGCATTTGTGTTTTGAGGAATGATAATGCTTTGACCACTTGAGACAATGGCGTTATCGTTTATTGTTGGCTCACCTTTTGACCATAGAGAGTCGTTCCATTGACCACTTGCAAGCCTTTGAGTATTGACACTTGTAGAAAACAATGTTGATTTAACAATGTTATTTGAGTCAGCTGCAAAACTAATACTTACTTCATAGAGTGTGCCTTCACACAAATTAGTTACCAGCAGACTATCTTGACCTTGTGCAATGGTAGTGCAAAATATAGTGTTATCAACAGCTGTTTGTTCAGAATTATTATTCATTGTGTGAGAGCCTAAAGTAGATATTGCAGTTTGGATATTTGCAGATGTATGGCTAATGTAATCCCATTGCAAAGCAAGAGTTGGAAAGCAATTCATTGGATTTGTTTTCACCCCGCAGGAAATAGAGCTTTTGCGTCTTAGAATTGAATTTGACATTTCTATTTGTGTGCCTTGGATTGTGGCAGTCCAACCCGTAGCATCTGAAGGGTTATATCCAATGGAGCCAATAATATCAATGTATTGACCATTCTTTATTAAAGCTACAGCATCATTGGCTGTCATAGTGTAAAACCCTTTGAGATCAAAATTTCTATAAAAAATACCTTTGGTATTATTTAATGAAGGCAGATTCTCTGTTATTACAACGCATCTATTGTTTTGTAAGGTGTCTTTGCTACCAAAATAAAATGTTGTGTCTATAGGTATCAAGGACTCAGAGCCAATGAATAGAGAATATTTTATTGAATAGTCTTTAAGGCAAATTGGTTTACCAGTACCATTGTATATTTCTAAGGCTTTGTTTGTTGGATTTGATGTTAGTACATATTCTGAGAAAAATAGGTCTTTAGCCAAAATGGTACTGGGCATTGATTTTTGTTTTACTATTATTTTTATTGGTTGATTTTGAGACTGATTATGCCAGTGAATTAGTGCTGTTGAGGTGGTTATTTGGCTTATGCTATCTATTGCAATAGAATTTAGTGTGTTGAAAGTAAGTGTATCCACCCTACCTTCAATATATGTTTTGTATAAAGTATTAGGTTTTAATGATTGAAAAGTTATTACAGTGTCATTTGTTGAGAAATTTTGCTCTGGAGTGTTGATTATTGAGGGGCATGATAGTTTGAAATTGTCTATAGATATTCCTTCAAGCCCAGTTGTATTTACTCTAAAATTTCCTGCTTCTATATTGATAAGAGTGTCATAAATAATGGTTGTGTTTTTCTTTATTATGATTGAGGCTACTTGGCTTTGGTTTTCCGCACTATCAATTAGGCTTATGCTTATTGTCTTATTGGATAGAGCGCTATTTGTAGCATCAAAATGTATTCTAATATTATTGTTTCCTATTGGCAATAGTGGTGTTTGCCATTGAGCATTTTGAGAAAAAAAATAACATTTGCTATCTGACTGAGAAAAAATATTCTTTGCTCTACAATCATTATAACCAGTATAAGACAAGGGAAGAGAAAGTGCTGTATTTATTCCTCCGAAAGGCATAGAAGATCCATAACGAGGCAGTGAGTCGAAATCACAGAAAAACAATGTTGTGTCTGTTTGGTTAGCACTTTTGAGCCTAATATTTAAGGTTTGCTGCTCAGAGTTAGCAAAACAGATTGTTGCACTATTTGCACTAACATTATACAGTTGTTGACCATGTCCGTTCAAAGCAAGAACGAAACAAGCCAGAGAGGATAATAATGTTTTTTTCATATAAGACGAAAATTATAAACTATTTAAGGGGGCAAAGATAGCAAAAAAAAGAAAAAATTAGTATCTTTGCCCCCTCAATAGTGCAAAAATTGCACAAGTATGTGAAAAATGGAAATACACAACGCCATAAGCTAATGAAAAGAATATTACTAAAATTGAGTGGTGAGGCCTTGAGTTTGCAAGGCCAAATCATAAATTCACAACGCCTTAGCAGCTATGCAGTCGATATAGCTCAAGCCCATGCAAAAGGAACACAGATAGCCATAGTTATTGGAGCAGGTAACATATATAGAGGTTCTTTTGGATTGGTGAGTCGTTTGAGTGGCGACTATATGGGTATGTTGGCTACAATGATAAACTCCATGGCTCTGGCAGAGGCTTTGCGCTCTTGTGGCGTACAGTGTGAACTTTTTAGTGCCTTAGAGGTGGAGCCATTGGCTCAAAAACCATCAGAGCAGAGAGTTGAAAAAGCCTTGCAAGAGGGGAATATAGTTTTTTTTGCAGGTGGTACGGGCAATCCTTACTTCACAACTGATACTGCAGGTGTGCTCAGAGCCTTGGAAATAGGTGCAGATTGTTTGCTTAAAGGTACTAGAGTCGCCGGCATATATACAGCAGACCCTGAAAAAGACTCAACAGCAACAAAGTTTACTCATTTGACATACGGCGAGTGCATGACCGAGCATCTTAATGTTATGGACCAGACAGCCTTTGCCCTGGCAGCAGAGAACCTCTTGCCTATATGTGTTTTTGACATGAATACTAAAGGAAACTTGGTACGCCTGGTGCAAGGAGAACAAATAGGCACAATGGTAACAAGTGAGTAAGTGAATGTGTAAGACTCACACCATAAAAAAGACGAAAAAAAATAGAAATAAAAACAAAAATAATAAACAGAAAAATGAAACGAACAATTTACGCATTAGCACTGAGTGTTTTTGCTTTCTTTGGAGCAAACCAAGTACAGGCATGCACAAATTTCATCATTACTAAGGGAGCCAGCAAAGACGGTTCTACCATGGTTACCTATGCTGCAGACTCACATGTCTTGTATGGAGCTCTGTATCATAATGAGGCTACTAATTACGCCCAAGGGGCAATGTTACAATTGGTTGAGTGGGACACTGGGCGCAAGTTATTACAGATACCACAAGTGGCACATACATACACCACAGTTGGAAACACTAATGAGTGGGGCTTAGCTATCACAGAAACTACTTACGGAGGTAGAGAAGAGTGTTACGACACTACAGGGGGAATAGACTATGGTTCTCTTATGTACATTACTCTTCAAAGAGCTAAAACAGCTCGTGAGGCTATAAAGATTATAGGTGAGTTTGTTTCTAAATATGGTTATTGTTCAGAGGGAGAGAGCCTTTCAATAGCAGATGAGAACGAATGTTGGATAATGGAGATTATAGGCAAGGGCTATCAAGTCTTAGATAAAAAGGGCAAGGCAGACAAACGTTGGACAAAAGGAGCTGTGTGGGTAGCTATGCGCGTGCCTGACGGATACATATGTGGTCATGCTAACCAAGCACGTATCACCACTTTTATGCAAGAGGGACAAAATGGAGTAGGTGCAAAGTCTATAAATTTCAAACATATCAAAAATATCTTCCGCCCTGAGGTGGAAGTGGTATATGCTGATGACGTGATAGAATTTGCAAGACTCAAAGGTTGGTTTGACGGCAAAGATGCTGATTTTTCTTTCTCTGACACTTATAATCCACTCACTTTTGAAGGAGCAAGAGGTTGTGAAGCTAGAGTGTATGCTGCATTTTTACGTTGTAATCCTGATATGAAAGCTTATGAGGACTATGCTATGGGTTACAACCTTAAACATCGTATGCCTTTGTGGATTAAACCTACACGTCAATTGTCTGTTCAAGACGTCATGGCCCTGATGAGAGACCATTATGAAGGCACTCCTATGGATATGACACAAGACGTTGGAGCGGGTCCATTTAAATGCCCTTATCGTTGGCGTCCAATGAACTGGAGCTATAATGGACAGCAATATATACATGAGAGAGCTACAAGTACACAGCAAACAGGTTTTTCATTAGTGGCTCAGAGCCGTGGTTGGATGCCTGCAGGAGCTAAAGGAATTATATGGTTTGGAGTTGATGACACTTATTCTACTGTTTATGTGCCTATGTATACTAATATTACAGAGAGTCCAGAGAACTATCGTGATGGCAATGGCAGTATGACTCAGTGGAGTGAAACATCGGCTTTTTGGTTATTCAATCAAGTTAGCAATATGGCATACAGTCGTTATTGCGATATGATTGTGGATATACAGAAACGTCAGTCATTTCTTGAGAATAGTTTTGTAAAAGAGAGCAAAGATCTTGACAATCGTTTGATTGCTCTTGCAAAAACTAATGAGACTCAACAAATGAGAGACCAAATGACAGCATTTTCTAAACAGAAAGCTGCTCAAACATTCTCTACATGGAAAGATCTTAGCCATTACCTTCTAATAAAGTATATGGACGGAAATATCAAGAAAGAAAAAGACGGTAAGTTTATTGAGAGTCAATATAGAAAAGGTGAAAATGTTTTTCCAGAGCAAAGACCTTATCCACAAGATTGGTATAAAGTAATTGTTGATGACCATGGTAAGACAATAGCAGTGCCAAATAAGTAATACATTATACAAAATAATAATAAGGGAAGTAGCAAATAAAACAAGCTATTTCCCTTTCTTTGTTTCGTTGGAGGGAAACTTCGTTTTAGTAGATGCAATTTGTGGTGGTGTTTTTGTTATTGTGTGTGTTTGTACCCAATAAAAAGCAGCAAAAATATATTCAAGATACAGCAAAATGTATTCAGAATATATTTTGCTGTATTATGTAGGAGTGCAAGGATTGTGTCTTTTTCTATACAAATACGCTTTTTTCTATGGAAAACACTTTACTACATTGGTGGCTCTTTCTTTTTTTATTTCTTTAGCTGTTGCATAATAGAAGAAAAATTTGTACCTTTGCAGTTTAATTAGAAGAGTTTTTACCCAAAAACAAGCCTTAATTATAATTATGGACACAGATAAATTCATTGGACAAGGATTAACTTATGATGACGTGCTCCTTGTGCCAGCATATTCAGACGTCATACCAAGGCAGGTGAGTCTGCAAACAGCCTTTTCAAAACATATTCCACTTAATATTCCAATAGTCTCAGCAGCTATGGACACTGTCACAGAGGCACGTTTGGCTATTGCTATGGCTCAAGAGGGAGGTATAGGCGTATTGCATAAGAATATGAGCATTCGGGCGCAAATGGCAGAGGTGCTAAAAGTGAAAAGAGCGGAAAATGGTATGATAGTCAATCCTATCACCATAAGAGCTAACGCCATAGTTAAAGATGCTTTGGCACTTATGAAAGAGTATTCCATTGGTGGTATTCCAGTAGTAGACGAAAATGAGCGTTTGATAGGTATAGTAACCAATAGAGACTTGCGTTTTGAGCGAGATATACATCGTCCTATTGTTCAGGTTATGACAAGTCAAGTTATCACCACTGGTGAGAATACGGGCTTTGATAAAGCCTCTCAAATCCTTCAGGAACATCGTATAGAAAAACTACCGGTAGTCAATAAGGAAGGTAAGTTAGTTGGTTTAATCACTTATAGAGATATTATAAAGCTCAAAGAAAGACCTTTTGCATGCAAAGATAAAATGGGTCGTTTGCGTGTTGCGGCAGGTATAGGTTTCACTAATGATATGGACGAGAGAATTTCTGCCGTTATTTCTGCTGGTGTAGATGCTTTGGTGCTTGACAGTGCACATGGACATTCTAAGAATGTTATAGAGGCTTTGAAAAGAGTAAGAAAGATTTATAATAACATAGATGTAGTTGTTGGTAATATAGCTACTAGCCAAGCAGCTATAGAGCTTGTGAAAGCAGGAGCAGATGCTGTTAAGGTTGGTATAGGACCTGGTAGTATTTGTACTACACGAATTATAGCTGGTATAGGTATGCCACAGCTTACAGCAGTATACAATGTATCCAAAGGACTTAAAGATGCAGGTATGCAAGTGCCAGTTATAGCTGATGGAGGAATACGCTACAGTGGAGACATTACCAAAGCAATAGCAGCAGGAGCTTCAACCATAATGGCAGGTAGTTTGCTTGCAGGTACAGAGGAAAGTCCAGGAGAGACTATAATATATGAGGGTAGGAAGTTTAAATCTTATCGTGGTATGGGTTCGTTGGAGGCGATGGAACATGGTAGCAAAGACCGTTATTTCCAAGATATGGAAGAGGATATGAGCAAGTTAGTACCGGAGGGTATTGTGGGTAGAGTACCTTACAAAGGTTCTGTAAGCGAGGTTTTATATCAAATGATAGGAGGTCTAAGGGCTGGTATGGGTTACACAGGTAGTCATAACATAGCAGAGTTGCAAGAGGCTAAATTTATACAGATAACATCTGCAGGTTGGCAAGAAAGCCACCCTCATGACATAACAATAACAAAAGAAGCACCAAACTACTCACGATAAATAGTTGTTGTTGGCAGCGTAGAGCAAGAAATAAGAAAGTAAAAGTAAAAAGTAATGAAATCAAATAGAGTATTATTTACAATAGCATTAGTTCTATTCACTTCCATGACAATGGCTCAAGGTGTGAGTGATTCTTCCATAGTTTTGAGTATAGGCTCAGAAAAGGTTACAAAGGGAGAATTTATAAATATGTATGGACGTAATAATCCTAATCCAAAAGGAAGCATAAACCAAAAAGATCTTGATGAGTATCTGGAGCTATTCATAAACTATAAGTTAAAGGTTCATCAAGCTGTAGATTTGGGTTTGGATACAACAGAGGCTTATCTTAAAGAGATAGCTTCTTACCGTTCTAAACTTGCAGACCCTTATTGGAATGATAAGCAAGTAACAGAAGATTTGGTTAAAGAGGCTTATGACAGAGAGAAAGAAATCTTACGTGCTTCACATATACTTATATCATTGCCAACCAACTGGACACCGCAAGATACTATAGAGGCATATAATAAAGCATTGAAGATAAGAGAAAGAATAATCAAAGGAGAAGATTTTGCTACTTTGGCTGCGCAATACTCAGCAGATCCATCAGTCAAAGACATTCAAAGAAAAGACCAACCAACTATCAAGGGTAACAATGGAGATTTGGGGTATTTTACATCTTTTAATATGATATATCCTTTTGAGAGTGCTTGTTATAATATGAAAGTGGGAGAGGTTTCCTTTCCAGTTAGAAGTCCAAGAGGCTATCATATCATAAAGCTTACAGACCGCAAGCCAGCACCTTTTTCTACTGCTGTTTTAGCTCATATATGGGTTAATCTTGATTCTCATGCTTCAGAGCAAGAGTGCCAAGAAATAATAAACAAGGCTTATAGTGAATTGAAAGCAGGCAAAAGATTTGACTCTGTAGCAAATGAATATTCAGACGACAAATACTCTCTTAGACAAGGAGGAATGCTTAAAGATCAAAAAGTAGTCAATATACCTGTTGAATACATAGACCATATAGCTTCTACTCCATTGTATACTATTAGTGAGCCTTTCAGAACACGTTATGGTTGGCATATTATTGAGCCTATTGCACTTAATCCTATACCTTCTTTAGATGCTGAAAGAGATAATATAGTAAAACGTATATCAAGAGACCAAAGAGGTTATAAGACCAAAGAGGCTTTTATAGACAAGACAAAGAAAGAATATAATTTCACAGAAAATACAGACAGAGTTAAGGCTATTACAAAGATAGTAACAGACTCTATTTTTTCAGCTAAATGGAAAGTTCCAGAGACTTTTGTAGGTTCTGCAGTTCTATTCACTATAGGGTTAAAGTCTTACTCACAGAAAGACCTTGCTTTGTACATAGAGAAAATGCAACATGCTCAAACTCCTCAGTACATACCAAACTATGTAAATGATATGTATCAAAGAATGGTAGATGAGAAAGTCTTTGCTTATGGAGATATCCAACTTGAAAACAAATATCCAGAGCTTAGGAGCCAAGTAAATGAGTTTAGAGAGGGAATACTTATTTTTGATGTAACAGACAAAATGGTATGGACTCGTTCATTGGTTGATAGCATAGGAGTACAGCAATACTATAATGATAATCAAGATAACTACAAGTGGGACAAAAGAGCAGATGCTGCAATATTCACTTTCTATAATGACAAATTAGATATGAAAAAAGCAAAGAAAGTGATTACAAAAGGTTTTGAGAAAGCAAAAGCAAATGAAGATATAATAGGAATGCTTGCAGACAAATTCTCTATCAAAAAAGATACAGCTTCTAACTTTGACTTCCGTTGGGGAAAATTTGAGAAGGGAGAAAATAAGATTGTGGATAGTACTTTAAGTGCTAATGGTTGGAACTATGGCATCAATGGTCCTTACATCAATGGTAAGACAAAAAATATTGTAGTTATATATAACACTATAGCACCAACAAACAAAACTCTTGATGAGGCTAAGGGTATAGTAACTTCAGATTATCAAGGTTATTTAGAGAAGCAGTGGATAAAAGAATTGCGCAGCAAATATACTTACAGCGTCGATAAAGACGTTTATAAATCTATAAAATAAACACTAACAAATAGATGAAAAGAGCTTTTTGTATCATAGCTACATTTTTTTTCCCACTTGCAATGTTTGCCCAGAGTAATGTGGTGGACAAAACTATTGCTGTTATAGGAAAGAATATGTTGAAACTTTCTGAACTTGAAACCTCATACTTGCAACAGAAGAAAGTAGGTATTGATGAAAATGAATACAACAACAAATGTAGTATACTTGAAGGTTTGTTGATAAATAAACTTATGCTTCACCAAGCTAATGTGGATTCTGTCAAGGTTACAGAAGATGAAATCACAAGGGAAATGGATTCTCGTTTGCGTTATATGATTAGCAAGGCAGGTTCAAAAGAGGCTCTTGAACAACAGTTAGGCAAGTCTATAGGCGATATTAAAGATGCATACAAAGATCTTATTAAAGAAAATATTCTCATAAGTAATACCGAGAACAAACTCACAAACGATATAAAAATAACTCCACAAGATGTTACAGAGTACTACAAAACTCTTTCACAAGACTCTATGCCTACAATAGAAGATGAGTATGAGTTTGAGCAGATAGTGAAGATCCCTATTATATCTAAAGAGGAAAAACAAATAGTAAAAGATCGTTTGGAAGGTTACAGAAAAAGAATTCTTCAAGGAGATAAATTCTCTACTCTTGCAGCGTTGTATTCAGAAGATGAGGTCTCAGCCAAAAGAGGCGGAGAATTAGGTTTTTTCTCTCGTGGTGATATGGTTTCAGAGTTTGAGAGTGTTGCTTTCTCTTTGCGTGAGGGAGAGGTTTCTCAAGTCTTTGAAACTAAGTATGGCTTTCATATTATTCAAATGATAGAGCGCAGGGGAGACCAAGTAAATTGTCGTCATATACTCTTGCAACCAAAGGTGTCAGATATGGCTCTTATGCAAGCTCAAACAAAACTTGATAGTATAAGAGAATTGATAATAAACAACAAAATTACTTTTGCAGACGCAGTTAAGAAATACTCTGATGATGCTTCCTCTCTCACAGGAGGCAAAGTCATAAACCCTTACACAGCCTCTGCACGTTTCAATAAGAATGGTATAAATGATGTTCTTCAAAATGTTGATAAGATAGATCTTGACGTTATGAAAAAGGGAGATATTTCACGTTCATTGCTTTTTAAGGGCGAGAGTTCAAATGCTTATCGTTTGCTTAAACTTACAGTTAAAGTACCTGCCCACAAGGTGAATATGATTGACGACTATGATAAAATATACAATGCAGCTTTGGAAAATGCCAAGACAAAAGCTGTTATGAAATGGGCAAATGACAGAGTAATGAAGACATACATTCATCTTGATGAAGAATATCGTGATTGTAATTTCAAGATAAATTGGTTTCAAAAGAAATAAACAATGACTATCACAACAAACTCAGACAAGGAATTGTTGGACTCTCTGGTTCAAAAGACCTCTTTGCTCAAAGCAGAGATTGCTAAAGTTATTGTTGGACAGCAAGAAATAATTGACCAAGTGCTAATAAGCATATTTTCCAAAGGACACTGTCTTTTGGTGGGGGTGCCTGGCTTGGCAAAAACTCTTTTAGTAAATACTATCGCTGGAGCTTTAGGGCTCTCTTACAGCCGTATACAATTTACTCCTGACCTTATGCCTTCAGATATTACTGGTAGTGAGGTGTTAGACCAAAGTCGCAATTTTAAGTTTGTCAAAGGTCCTATATTTTCTAATATCATTTTAGCTGACGAGATTAACCGTACCCCTCCTAAGACTCAAGCAGCTCTGTTAGAAGCTATGCAAGAACACTCGGTAACAATAGCTAATGCTACTTATAAGTTAGAAGAGCCTTTCTTTGTCCTTGCTACTCAAAACCCAATAGAACAAGAGGGAACATATCCATTGCCAGAGGCTCAGTTAGACCGCTTTATGTTTATGCTTTGGCTTAATTATCCTTCTTTTGAAGAGGAAGTGAATATACTCAAATGCACAACAACAGGTTTACAGACTCAAATAAACAAAGTCTTTGACAAAGAAGATATATTGCAAATGCAAGAACTGATAAGACGTATTCCAGTAACTGACAATGTTTATGAATATGCAGTGCGCCTGGTGCAAAAAACTAGAATAGACACTCCTCAGGCTCATCCATTGGCTCAGCAGTATCTGTCTTGGGGCGCAGGTCCAAGGGCTTCACAATACTTGATTATTGGTGCTAAATGTTCTGCAGCCTTAAGAGGAAAATACTCTCCAGATATTGAAGATGTAAATAGTGTGGCTCTTAGTGTTTTGCGTCACAGAATAGTAACAAACTACTCTGCCACAGCACAAGGCTACACACCAGAGAAAATAATTCATAACTTGATTAATCAGTAATATAATGAAAAGACAAGTATTCTTTTATCTATTTCTAATGTGTTTTTCTGTGGTTAGCATGGCTCAAAAAGCAAAGACTATAACCATAAAAAAGGCTGCTAATGCGCCAGTTGTGCAACCCAAAGTACAAATAAGCCCAAGTGCATGTAGTAAAATAATCATACCTAAGGCAAAGAAACAAGCTCAAAGCTATGGAACGAAAGCTCCTAAGACTTATCCGGAGCGTTTCGAGGCTTTTATATGCTTTGATAAGGGTCAGACAACATATCGTGAAGACGCTCTTGATGTTTTGGATAGTGTTTTTAAGATAGTTTTTGATCAAGACAATGGTATGTTCTACAAAATGACTATAACTGGTTATGATGATGCAGACAAGATAACCGAAGCCACAGCCTCTTTGGCCAGAGAGAGAGCTGTTAATGCCTTCCATTATTTTGCTTCTAGAGAGCAAACAGAATATATAATTAGACGAACAAAGAGCTTTTACAAGACTTCTTCAGAGGGAGCTACAGAATGCTACATAAAATACAAAATGCCCTTTGACTTCAAATGGTATAACCTGCAAGACACTATTCATATAGAAAAAACTATAAGCGGAGTGGATTTGACAAGCAAGGTGTATATTCTTGTAGAAAACGACACTGCTGAATGCTTGGGCAAGTTCAATGACTATTATTATCCTGGTCAAGATACTACTCTTATGAGCTCAGGGTATGCAATGCTTAAAGTGCCAAAGGGTGCCTTAGAGAGTACAACTCACACTAAGGACACTATCAATAATTCTTTGACATTATCTTTTACAAGTTGCTTGTCTTTTGAAGATGTGACAAGAGAATATAAGCTTGTACCACACAAGACACAGTATATAGTTTCTGCTGGTTATATGGTTATCAAAAGTAATCACTGTCCAGTGTATGAAAAAACAGCTCTAAGAGATGAATATCCTCAAAACATAACAATTCGTTTACCAATGGAATTGCAACAGAACGAGGGACGGTTAAAATTCTATGCTCGTACATATAACCCTAATGGCACATGGACATATAAGATAATACCTACTAAGAAGGAGAAAGACAAAGAGAGTGGTATAGAAACTTTGGTTGGTTCTTTGACTGCTTTTCAGTTAGATACTATATATTTGGGTAAGAGAGTTGAGGAGAAAGAAATGAGCAACTATTTTTATCCAGCGCAGGAAGGTGAGCCAGGAGCTTTCAATGCTATGGGAGGCTGGCTTAAGCCATATAAATTGGATAAGAAAGGAAGTATAGTAATCAAAAAGGATATGCAAGCTATATTGCGCAAACCATCAGAAAAGACATTGAGATAATATACTAATTAAATACGAAAAACGCCATTGTAGTAATACAATGGCGTTTTTATTTTTTATTTCTTTGTTTTAGTCAAGCGAAACAAAGTTTTAGTAGATTGAAACAAAGAAATAATCTTACAAGATGGCATGTTGTTATTGTTCTTTCTTTGTTTTAGTTTAACGAAACTTGACTTTATTTGTTTAAAACGAAGTTCTGTTTTAGCCAAACAGATAGTAAAATTGCAAAGCAATGCTCTGCTCTTTTTTGCCTTTTATTAAGTCATTTGATGTGTGTATAGTGTTTTTTTCAAAATAATAGGTAATGGCGTATTTTGCAACAAGATATGCGTTTTTCTTGAAATTATAACGTAGAATTAAGTAAAGACGCTGTCCTTTGTCATAAAGATATGAAGACGAGTAAGTAAAAGGTAATCCATACTCATAAATTGAAAACTCATTATCATAATTGTCTGTATTGAAAAGTGCATAACGCAAGTTTAAATCAAGTTTCAGAAGCTTGAATTTAAGTATAATATCTTGGCATAAAAATACTCCACGAGCCGTGTCTGCGTAGAAGGTTTTTGTGGTAGAAAATCCTACACTTGTCTTAAACATCATATTCTCAGAGGGATTGAAGGTATAACGCAGTTGTAACTGTGTAAGAATATTATCTTCAGGGTATGAGCTTTTGTCTGAATGTGTTGCATTGTAAGGACGATTATTGAGCTTCGCAAATATGGAAAAAAGATGCTTTTCGTTTGCCATATAATTGGTTTCCAATCTTATTTTTACTCCTTTGACTTGTTTTGATGCGCAATAACTTTCATTGGGGATAACAAAATAGTCTAAGCCAGCAAAATAATTAAAATTAGGGTTGATCATTTGAGAAAAAGCTATATATAATCCTTTTTCATTAGCATTGCGACTTTGAGTTCCAATAGCAGATGCAAAATCATTTTGATATGTTGGGCTGTAGTAGCGATAGTTGATGGTTAGATTGGTTTGGTAAGCTATTGTATATTCAATTCCGGTTAGCATTGCTTTGCCACCATTTTGGCTTGCGGCTATTTCTGTGAAAGAATTTATACGTTTAAAGATTGGAATGCAGAAGTTTATACTGTAAATATTGTTATCTTTACCAGTGAAATAGTTACGCATGTAAGAGTAGTTTTTGTGATTTATGCTTAGGTTGTAATGATAGTGGAAAACTGTTGCACCTACCTGAAAACCACGTTTTTGCCATGTTATATTGGCTCCCCAAACGCTTTGAGTGTTGCTGTCTTTTGTGCTTAATTCTCCCAGAGTTCTGTGAAGACCGGTTTCCAATATGCTTCCTGAATAATCTATTGGTTTGCAAGAGCCAAAGAGATAAAATTCGAAGTCTTGTATTTTTATTTTTGTGCTAGCACCTCGCATATAATTTGATTCATAAATAGAAGTGTTAGGCTTGATTCCTTGATAGTTATGCTTTGCTTTGGCATCTGTGGAGAAGTATCCAAAACTTAGAGATTGATTCATTGCCAACCCCTCTGCAAAGCCAAGACGATAATCTCCAATAGTTATTTGTTCAATAACAGAAAGATGTTTTAGTGTTAGATTTGCTGAGAAAAAATCAAAGCCAGTGCGTTGTTGTTTTGTAAAAAAAGGTTCTCCTTCATCGTTATCAGCAAGGAATGAGAAAGTTAGCCTGTCATAATATTTAAAATTATACCGTATTGAACCACTGAAATTATTTCCAATAAAACCCTTACCATCTGTGCGTGAGAAACCAAAAGGCTTTTCAAAAGAAGTTTTGTATTGCAAGCGTAAATCAGAAATAGAGTATTTGCAAATGGAGTCAAAATGCAAAGGTGGTTGATAATTAACTGGTTTAATACAAATATAAGGTAGTATTTTTTGCACATCTTGTTCGGTGAAGCCATTTATAAGGGGCAGTTCATAAATAGATAGAAGTGGGTGAGTTTCTTTGATATACTGTTGCAAACAAAGTATTTGGAAAGTATTTAATCCAATAGTATGCAAAGTATTATCATCGGCAGAATTTATATTTGCAGGATGCTGACGCAAATAAAATAAATCCTCAATTAAAGATTGTTTGTCAGCTTCTGATAGCTCACTTTCTTCAATAGAGAATATTCTATAATCTTGTTGCAAATTGTTTTGTGCCAAAAGTGTTGAGCTACATATTAACAGCAATAAGAGTAAAATCTCTATGTGTATAATGCCAGTGCGGATAATAATTAGCCACATTTAGACCAACCGCAAGATGTACAAGATTTGCAACCGTTCGAGAATATAATAGTCTCATGTCCGCAGTTTGGACATTTTTCGCCTTGTGCCTTGGTTCCGTCAGTAATGTAACGTTTTAGTGCCCGTGCTACTCCGCTGCGCCAAGTGTTTATTGTGTCAGCAGTGAAAGTTAGTTTAGTTATTAGATCTATAACATTAGGTATAGGCATGCCGTGGCGCAGAATGCCACTGATAAGTTTAGCATAATTCCAGTACTCTTTGTTGAACAGACGAGATAGCCCTCCTAAGGTGTTTTCATAACCATCTTTGTCAAGGAATACGAAGTCATAGCGAGAGTGCTCCATGCCTTTTTCTTTCACTTTAATCACCCAGCCTCTTGTTATGTCTTCTGGCAAAAAGAAGCTATCGCTCTTACCAGTGAATATCTCGTAAGGCCTGCCCTCATATATACCTACCACAGCTACCCATTTCTCTTTGTCGTTTTGGAAGCGGATGACATCGGCAGCCAATTTTTTAGGTCTTTTAGGAGCTTGTGTTTCTGTAAAAGTATGTTGCTCGTTAGACACGAGTACACCGTTTCTTGAGCCATCACGATATATTGTCATGCCCTTGCATCCACACTCCCAAGCGGTGTGGTAAATCTTGCTAACCACTTCTTCGCTAGTGCTTTGAGGTATATTGACTGTTACGCTGATGGAGTGGTCTACCCATTTTTGAATAGCACCTTGCATTTTCACTTTCTGCAACCAATCTATATCGTTAGCTGTGCTTTTGTAATAAGGAGATAGCTTTATGAGTTCATCTAATTGTTCTTGGGTATAGGTTTGTTTTATTTGTTCAACGTCATAGCCTTTTATTTGAGCCCAAAGAGCGAACTTCTCGTGTAGAACATTATATTCTTCCCACGCTTGACCCTCGTTGTCTATGAAAGAGGCTTGTTTTGAGGAGTCATTGTAATTTACTTTTCTGCGGCGTTTGTAAGCAACCATGAAGGCAGGTTCAATACCTGAGGTTGTCTGGGTGCAAATGCTCACAGAGCCAGTTGGAGCTATTGTTAATAAGGCTATATTTCTTCTACCCACCTTTGTCATTTGTGTGTATAGGTCTTTGTCAGTCTCTTTTATGCGGCATATCATAGGGCTCTTTTCTTCTAAACGGCTATCATAGATAGGGAAAGCACCTCTTTGAGAAGCCATTTGCACAGAAGAGCGGTAAGCGTTCAGGGCAAGAGTTTGGTGAACCTTTATTGCAAATTCAATAGCTTCGTCAGAGCCATAGCGTAAACCCATAGCTGCTAGCATGTCTCCCTCGGCAGTTATGCCAAAGCCTGTGCGACGACCTTCTAAGCATTTTAGTTTTATCTTGAGCCAAAGGTTTTTCTCTACTCTTTTAATCTCTTCTTCTTCTGGGTCAGACTCTATCTTTGCAAGTATACGTTCTATTTTCTCTAACTCTAAGTCTATTAAGTCGTCCATAAGTCTCTGACCTTTTATGACGTGAGAGGCAAATAAATTGAAATCAAATTCAGCCTTAGGAGTAAAAGGATCTTTAACGTAAGAGAAAAGGTTAATAGCTAGCAGTCTGCAACTGTCATAAGGGCATAGAGGTATCTCTCCGCAAGGGTTGGTGGAAACGGTCTCAAAGCCAAAGGAAGCATAGCAATCAGGCACGCTTTCTTTGATTATTGTGTCCCAGAAAAGGACTCCTGGTTCTGCACTTTTCCAAGCGTTGTGAATGATCTTATGCCATAGGGAGCGGGCGTCTATTTCTTTTACTACCTTAGGGTGAGAAGAGTGTATAGGGAATTGTTGTTTGTATGGCTTGCCGCTGACTACGCAACGCATGAAATCGTCATCTATTTTTACAGAGACATTGGCTCCAGTTATCTTCCCGCTTTCCATTTTAGCGTCAATGAAATCTTCTGCGTCAGGGTGTTTTATGCTAATGGAGAGCATCAGGGCTCCACGTCTGCCACCTTGGGCTACTTCTTTGGTGGTGTTGGAGTAACGTTCCATAAAAGGTACAATACCAGTGGAAGTGAGAGCAGAATTCTTGACTGGGGAAGACTTAGGGCGTATGTGAGATAGGTCATGACCTACACCGCCACGGCGTTTCATCAGTTGCACTTGTTCTTCGTCTATTTTCATTATGCCGCCATAGCTGTCAGAAGAGCCTTCATTGCCAATGACAAAACAATTTGAAAGAGAAACTATTTGGAAGTTGTTGCCAATGCCACTCATAGGAGAGCCTTGAGGAATAATATAACGGAAGTCTTTGAGTAGGTCAAAAATATCATCTTCTTGTAAAGGCTCTGGGTACTTGTCTTCTATGCGAGCAAACTCTTTTGCTAGGCGATGGTGCATATCATTTGGGTTTAACTCATAGATTTTTTCACCATCTCTTAGCGCATATTTATTCATCCATACGTCACTGGCAAGAGCGTCGCCTTTAAAGTACTCTAAACAAGAGGCAGTTATCTGCTCTGGAGAGTAAACGGCTGTTGGTTTATCAGATGTCTTTTTATCTGCTATTGGCTTCTCTTTGTTACTGTTTTTAGAGTCAGTTGTTTCAAATAAATCCATTGTCATAGTAATGATATATTTTATTTTGGCAAAAATACAAAACAAATGTCTGAAATGAAGTATTTTTTTGTCCTTCCTTTTAATAAGTTTTCAACAAGTAATGTTTATAGTCTCAAAAAATCAAGTCAATCAGCATTTTTGGTATATAATTTTCTTTGATTTAGAGAAAATTTGTATCTTTGCCTTCTAATGCAGGGGAGTAATTGCATTAGTATATGAGTATAGAAAAAATAAAGAAACGCTAAGAGAGTATGAAAGTCAAGATATCAGTATTTATGTTTATGATACTTTTGTTTGCCTTTGCAGCACAGGCAGAGCATGGTGATAATTCAATAGTTAAACAGACATCACAAACAAAAACTCCAAAGAAAACCATATTGAAAAAGAACGGTAAGAAAGACTCTGAGCCTATGGATTGGGGTAAAAAGAATTTCTTTGCATTTGAGGCTAATATATGTATGAATAACTTTACTCGCACTCAGACAATGACAATAGGAGGCTTTACAGCAAACTTTGATACTAAAATAGCAACCACAATATATAACTTAGAAATGAATTATAAACGTCGTTGGAAGCATTTGTATTGGGGAGGCGGATTTGCGTATTTCTATGGTAAAGACAAATATACACTACCTGCTGGTTACACAACAGACACTCATATTGCAGGCACAAACAAAAAGGACAACGATAACTATAATTTTGGAATGTTAGGTTTGTATGCTGACGCTAAGTTTGATTTTTTGACAAGTCATTTTACACCTTTCGTTGAGTGTAAGGCTGGTTTGCTATGGAAATTCTATGAGGAAAACGGTTTAGGTAGGCAAGACTTTAATTGTTTGTATTTAAAACCATCGTTTGGCTTGGCTTATATGTTTGAGAGTGGAAGAGTGGAACTAAAACTTGAGCCAATGAAATTCTTTAAAAGCGGTTTGGAAGACGACCTATATGAAATGGGTATAACTGTTGGTTATTCTGTTAGGTTCTAAGACTAAAACATTCTGCGTATAGCGCAAAGGTTATGAGTGTATTTTTGCTCTAAAGAGCAGAATATACCACGGCTATCCACGCTGTCCATTCTAACGAAAGCAGAAGAGTGAATAATCTTGCCTTCTCCAAAATATATTCCCACATGAATTATCTTTCCTTCGGGATTGTCAAAGAAACATAAATCACCCATTTGAGCTAAGGAAATATCCTCCACTTGCGTGCCTTGCAATGCTTGTTGTGAGGCGTCACGGCACAAAGAAATACCCAGTAAAGCAAAACATATCTGAGTAAAACCAGAACAATCTATACCAAAAAGACTTTTGCCACCCCAAAGATAAGGAGTTGAAAGGTATTTAATGGTAATAGCTTGCAGAGCTAATTGCTTTGTCTTTGAGCTTTCAAAGTTTTTGATGGGTGAAAGTGAGCTTTGCGAAATCTCAAATAAGGTATTAGCCAAGCGAAACTTTGTTGCCGGCACCATAGAACCAAAATACACAGGAAAGATTACTCTTTCTTCTGAGGGTGAAAAGGTTTCAAAAGCGTAAGCTGTGTTATCTGAAACAAAGGATTTCTCTTTGCGAGCCAAGGCTTCAAATTCCTCAGAGCTTATTTCCAAGATTTGACGAGGATTAACCCAACCACGATAGTTGTCTGCAAAAGTTTCTATGCGAATCCAGTTGCTTTGTGGACGTGTATCTTCAAGAATTACGAATATATCCCCAAACAAAAGTTGAGAGACCTGCTGCGAGGCCTCTGAACCTTCTTCTCTTATGGGTACAATCCCTATTGAAGTGAAACCATATCTCATCTATATTTTGTTGGTGTTGATTGCGTATATTACTTTTTCTATTATGCGGTCTTCTTCGTTAGTTTGAGGGTTGTAAGTTGAATGAAGGTCATATCCAAATAGTGCTCCAAGTGCTTGATAGAAGTAAGCTCTAAACCTACCTCTTAAATCTCTGACTAAAGAGTAAGAATCTGAGCCAGTCTCACGGTCAATCAAGCGGATAAGAATCAAACCTTGACGTTTTGTTAGGTGTTTTAAGCTCTTTCCAAATTGATTATTTATTTCGTTTTCGGCTCTTGTGAACATTAGTTTCTTCTGGGCAGGAGTCATATCCTTCATTGCAAGAGCGTAATGGTCTAAAAGTACTCTGGCTTGACGAGCATAAGGATAAGTAATCTTTACATTGCGAATTAGTTTGTGGTATTTTTGTAATTCATCTGCTGTCAGTGGAGCAATGGAAGCAGTGATTACTACTGGTTGAAGAAAAGACATTGGCAAAGTATCTCCATCTACAATATTGGCATAAGTGATTATGTTACCATGTATGGTTGCTCTTTTTGGTTCTTGAGCTTTTGCAAAATAAGGAACTATGATTGCTATTGCTATTATTAAACTAATCTTTCTCATACGGCTGTTTGTTTTTTTTGTGTTAGTATTTGCTTACTACATTACAAAGAACGTGCCAAAGTATTCAAGTGTTTATTAGTCAGTAATTAAACAAGTATTTCTTCCAACTGCTTTTCGGCAAAGGCTTTCGTTATGATAATATCTTTTTTCTTAGAAGTAGGAGTCTCATACATTAGAGAGGTCATTACTTTCTCAATTAAGCCTCTCAGACCTCTGGCTCCCAAGTCAAACTCTATTGCTTTTTGCACAAACAAATCCAAAGCCTCATCTTCAAATTCAAGTTTCACATCGTCCATTGCAAAGAGCAGTTTATATTGTTTAATGATAGCGTTCTTAGGTTCAGTCAGAATACGTTTCAGAGCTTCTTTTCCCAATGGATTAAGGTGGGTTAGCACAGGGAAACGTCCCACAAGTTCGGGGATAAGTCCAAATTTCTTTACGTCTTGTGGTTCTATGTAGCGCAGGAAGTTGTTGTCATCAACCTCTTTTTTGTCTTTGTTTTTGTAACCTATTGCATTGGTGTTCAAACGTGAGGCAATAATCTTGTCAATGTTGTTGAAAGCTCCGGCAGATATGAAAAGAATATTGCGAGTGTCTAAAGCAATGAATTTTTGCTCTGGGTGCTTTCTTCCACCTTGAGGAGGCACATTCACAATGGCTCCTTCCAAGAGTTTTAACAAAGCTTGCTGTACTCCTTCGCCAGAGACATCGCGTGTAATGGAAGGATTGTCGCCTTTGCGAGCTATTTTGTCAATTTCATCTATAAAGACAATGCCACGCTCTGCTCTTTTGGCATCATAATCTGCTGCTTGCAAAAGACGAGTGAGTATTGTTTCCACATCTTCTCCTACATAACCAGCCTCAGTGAGTACTGTGGCATCTGCAATAGCAAAAGGCACGTTAAGCATACGAGCTATGGTGCGGGCCAAAAGGGTTTTTCCTGTTCCGGTTTGACCAACAATCATTATGTTTGACTTATCTAACTCCACGTCATCTTCTTTTTCCTTTATGGAATAGTTCAATCTCTTATAGTGATTATAGACAGCAACGCTTAGGACTTTCTTTGCCTGCTCTTGACCAATGACATAACGGTCTAAATACTCCTTTATCTCTTTGGGTTTCTTTATTTCTAACTCCTTAACAAAAGAAATATCCTCTTGTTTGTCGTATTCTTGTTTTAGGGAGTGAAGTTTTTCTACGCAGTCAGCACATATTATATCTATGCCTGCATCAATTCTAAAAGTCTTGTCGTCTAATATTTTTCCACAAAGGGAACATTGACTTATGTTTTTTGGTTTCTCTTTCATTCTAATAAATTATTTTTTGCCCACTTTACAGCCCCAAAGGGAGTAATAAGCGATGTATAAGTAACAAGGTAAGAAAAGGAAGTATGGCGTTTGGCGATTGTTCCACAGAGTTGCCAAATGACCATATAATAAAGGTATAAGAGCTCCACCTACTATTGCCATAATCAGCAGGGCTGAAGCCACAGAGGTGTGATGTCCCAATTTGTCAATAGCCAAAGCCCATATAGCTGGCCACATTAGTGAGTTGCTAAAAGAAAGCAGGATCAAAAATACCAAAGAGCTTACTCCAGAGCAACATAAAGCCATAACGGAAAAGACAATACTTAGCAATGCGCAAACGGTTAGGGCTTTTTGTTGAGAGATACGCTTAGGTATCAGAGCAATTCCAGCCAAATAACCAATCATTAGTGCGGCTAAGGAGAACATTCCTATCTTTGAATAAATGTAATCTGGTAATCCAATGCTTTTGCTGTAAGGCACAAGGGTATCAATGGCCATAACCTCCACTCCTTCATAAAGAAAGAGGGCAAGAATGCCAAGTATCAAGTAAGGGTAATCAAATAAAGTGCTTTTGCCTTTTGATGTCTTGTCAGCCTCTTCGGGTTCTATGTCTGGCAAATTAGCAATCCAAACCATAATGGCAAGCAAAACCAATCCAATAGCTATTATTAGATAAGGAGTAATTATTCTTCCGGCTAATTGATTGAGTAATGTTACTTGTGCTGCGCCATTTGCGGCTTCTATGTTTTTGGTTACAGAGTCAAAGTTGCTTAATAGAGCTTTGCTAAGGAAGAAAATACCAATTATACCGGCTATTTTGTTGAATAAACCCATAATTGACATTCTTTTTGCAGCGCTTTCTATTGGACCAAGTATGGTTACGTAAGGGTTAGCAGCTGTTTGCAGCAGTGCTAAGCCCGTTCCCTGAACAAACAATCCTACAAGAAATAGAATATAGCTTCTTGTGTTTGCAGCAGGTATGAAAATCAAAGAACCAATAGCCATAACAATCAGCCCAAGGCTCATTCCACGAGCGAAACCTGTCTTTTTCAATATCCAAGAAGAAGGCAGTGCCATAATGAAATAGGAAATGTAGAAAGCAAATGTTACTAAATAAGCTTGAGAGTCAGGCAACTGGCAAGCTGTTTTCAAAAATGGTATAAGCAAGTTGTTTAACCACGTGATAAAACCAAAGATAAAATAAAGCACTCCTATGATTGAGAGGCTAAAAATCAAGCTTTTCTTCTTTGAAATGTTATCTGTCATATCGCATATATCTATATTGAGTTATAAGGGTGCAAAGATACGCAAAAATATAAAACCATAATAAAATCAGCTTTTTATTTCATTGGCTTATATTGGGCTTTGAGTGGCGCAAAACAAAGAAAGAGAAAATCAAAATAAGGCTTTAGGAAAATGAAACAGTCATTCAGAAGCGACAACATGCCATGTTGAGCGAATGAATGACTGTTTTAATTTTCGCAATGACTGTTTTAATCAGCCAACATGCCATCTTGTTGTTGCTAAAACAAAGATTCATTTTATTCAAACAAAGAGGTGATTTTTCAAAACAAAGAAAGCACTTTGCTTAGACTTTGTTTTAGAACATTAGAGTTATGTTCTTGTTATTTGAAGCATTGAATTTGTCAATCTCTAAACTAAGAGATTTGAGTAATTGTTTAGACATAAAATCTAAGAACGGTGTATTTGACTGTGAGTCTTGAGCTTGCTGCAATGCAAGTATGTATTGAGCTCTGTCTTCTTTGAAAAAGTGTAAGCTTTTCTTAGGTCTTCATTCATCAAATGAAAAGTCAGTGGTTTGCCACTTGCTGTCACACCTTCATCAAAAAGTAATTGAATCTCTTGTTCGGTGAGAGTTGAACCTTAAATGGCAGTAGAGTGGGCAATAAGAGAGTAAAGATAGTACTTATCATAGTCTATAGTCTGACCAATAGCCAATTTATTGAACTTTTGGTGCAAAATCTCTATTTCTTTCCATACATTTTCTTCCATAGAACAAAGACTTTTTGTCTGACAAGGAGCAAAGATATAACTTTTATTTGATAAACAATACTTATTGAGCTAAAAAGTGAATCTATAATCTTTAAATACTTTATTGAGACTTTTGAAATTCAATGCAGTGTAAGAATAATTACAATAAGATCAAACAAAAACCTTAATATGTGCGAAGAAATTCATACTTTTACATACTAATATAACTAAAAAATAAATATATAATGAAAAGAATAGCAGTATTTTTAGTAGTTTTTGTTGCACTGGTGGGTACTCTTTCAGCACAGCAGGAAAGTAAGTCTTGTTATCAAGATGATATTGATGTATATATAGGTTCTACATTTGAGTATGAACCAAACTATAAGTTTGACAGAGCCAAGGATATGAATAATTGTAAATTCATAACAGTGGGAGTTAGATATAAAGCTTTTGATGAGGGTGTCTCTTTACAATTTGACCATTCTTTTGGGCTTTCTACTTGTAATAAATTCTCATCAAAGTACTTATTGGGAGGTTCTTTAGATTTTCGTATTCTTCATTTAGAAAAATCTTACCTATTCTCTTGGAGTAAGATACCAAGAGATGATGGCTTCTTTTGAGGACAAAGAAAATGGAGTATATGATAAATATTCTATCAAGTCAGTTAGATCAGTTGGACCAATTTTGAGGTATAAGAATAGAGCATGGAATTTAGAGATTGGGTATTTGTTTGGTGCTAACAAAGCACAGTGGCAAAACATTGACAATACAGCAACATTGGCAAGAGAGAGAGCCAATTCTTTCTATATAAAAGGATCTATCAATATATCGCCATTAAGGTAATAATATAAGTATAATAGATATTGATTAACGCAGAGAAATTATAGCCATTCTCTGCGTTTTTCTTTTAATAATAAGAAACCAAAGATTTTTAGCTTTCTAATCGGGGAAAAATCTCTATCTTTGCAATTCATATAATAAGTAAAGAGAAAACTTTACAAACAAAAGAACTTGAAAATTCGGTATTAAGATGAAAAGAAATTTAGTTTTAGTCGTTACACTTTTGGCTTTCATGGCTTTTAGTGGTGATATTTATGCTCAAAAATCAAAGAAAAAGAGCGCAAAAACTCAAAAGACAGAACAAAAGTCAAACATCAAAAAAAAGAAATCAAAGTCCTCTGGTGTAGAAAAGGATATTGTTACAAAGATTGTAAATAATATGGTGCTGGTTAAGGGAGGCAGTTTCCAAATGGGAGCAACTGCTGAGCAAGGAAAGGATATTTACGAGGACGAAAGACCAAAACACAGTGTCAAACTCTCAGATTTTCACATTGGAAAGTTTGAGCTGACACAAGCAGAGTGGCAGGCAGTTATGGGAGATAATCCTTCTTATTTCAAAGGCAATAATCTGCCAGTGGAAAATGTTAGTTGGAATGATGTTCAGAGGTTTATAAAGAAGCTAAACCAAATGAGCGGCAAAAAATTCCGTCTTCCAACAGAGGCAGAGTGGGAATATGCAGCCAGAGGTGGTGCAAAGACAAAAAATTATAAGTATTGTGGAGCTAATTCTTATAATTCTATTGCATGGCATAAAGACAATGCAGCCAAGAAGACTCATGCCGTTGGACAGAAAAAAGGCAATGAGCTTGGATTGTGTGATATGAGTGGAAATGTGTATGAATGGTGCGCAGATTCTTATGGTTCTTACAGTTCAAAGAGCCAAACAAATCCCAAAATGGTTAGAAGTGATAACTTTAAAGTAACTCGTGGAGGCAGTTTCCTTTCCATGAATAAATTTTTAAGAACATCTTTTCGTTCCAAAGAGACAGCTACAACAGCTAATCCAAACCTTGGATTTCGTCTTGTAATGGAAAGGTAAGTGGAAAGACACAATAGAATATCAATAATAAAAATAAGGATAATATAATGAATGTATTAGTATTGAACTGCGGTTCATCTTCTATCAAATATCAGTTGATAGATATGGCAAATGACGCCAAAGTACTTGCAAAAGGATTAGTTGAAAGAATAGGTTTAGAAGAAGGAGAATTTACTCACAAACCTTCAGGTAAAGATAAGTATTACGTAAAAACACCTATTGAAAACCATGAAAAAGGTATTGATTTGGTGCTTAAAGCACTTGTAGATCCAAAGCACGGAGTTATTTCTTCACTAAAAGAAATCAACGCTTGCGGACATAGAGTAGCACATGGTGGAGAAACATTTTCAAAGTCTGTTTTGGTAGGTAAGAAAGAAAAAGAGCAAATACAAGACTTGTGTGCTGTTGCTCCATTGCACAACCCAGCAAACCTTAAGGGAATAGAAGTAATGGAAAAATTGTTGCCTGGAGTGGCTCAAGTAGCTGTTTTTGATACTTCTTTCCATCAAACAATGCCTGCAGAGGCTTACATGTATGCCATAGACTACAAATACTATGAGAATTATAAGGTTAGACGTTACGGTTTCCACGGCACAAGCCATAAATATGTTGCTCCAAAGGCAGCAAAACTTGCAGGATTAGACATAAATCACTCAAAAATTATCTCTTGTCACTTGGGCAACGGAGCTTCTATCTGTGCTGTTAAGGACGGCAAGAGCGTAGATACTTCTATGGGATTTACTCCTGTTGAAGGCTTGGTAATGGGAACACGTTGTGGAGATTTGGATAGTGGAGCTTTGATTTACATTGCCCAGAAAGAGGGCTTTGATTTCAAACAAATGAATAAAATGATCAACAAACAATCTGGTCTTATGGGGGTTAGCTCTCATGCAGATATGCGTGATGTTTGCCAGGGTAAAGAAAATGGCGACAAGAGAAGCACTATTGCTTACGATATGTTTTGTTACAGAGTAAGAAAGTACATTGGAGCTTATGCTGCTGCAATGGGTGGAGTTGATTTGATACTTTTCACTGGAGGAATTGGTGAAAACGCTGCCGATGTAAGAGAAGACGTTTGCAAGGGATTGGAATTTCTTGGCGTTGAATTTGATACAAAAATTAATGAAGGCAAAAGAGGAGAAGACTTGTTGATTTCAAAACCTTCTTCAAAGGTAAAAGTTGCAATGGTTACTACAAACGAAGAGTATGTAATTGCAATGGATACTTATGCCTTGGCAACTAAATAACAATATAAAAAGTATAAGAGCTTGAAGAAACGGTTTGCAAACTTTTTGTTTTGGCTTGGGGGCTTTCACTTTGTTGGGAAGCCTACCAAAGAAATGATGCATTGTGTTTTCATTGATGTTCCTCACACCTCTATGTGGGATTTTGTGTGGGGACGTTGTGGTCTTTGGGTTTTAGGAGTAAAGGCGCATTTCTTTATAAAGAAAGAGATGTTTTTCTTCCCTTTGGGGCTGATTTTAAAGGCGCTTGGAGGAGTGTCAATAGACAGAGGCGGCAGAGAAAATATGGTTGAGAAAACCATAAAGTTGCTTAATGAAAATGAAAATTACTCTGTGATTATCACTCCTGAGGGTACAAGAAAATACACTCGTCATTGGAAGAAGGGATTTTACCTTATAGCCATGGGAGCAAAGGTTCCTATTTATCTTTCTTATATTGACTATGCAAAGAAAGAAGCAAGTATGGGAGAGCTCTTTTATCCGACAGGAGATTACGAAAAGGATTTGGTTTTTATCTGGGATTACTACAAAGACAAAGGCGCCAAGTATCCAGCAAACTTTAATTTGAGCAAACAATATAGACAATAAACTAAATAAGTATATGTTAAGAACGCACACTTGTGGAGTGTTGAGAATAGAAGACTGCGAAAAGGAAGTGACTCTTTGTGGTTGGTTGCAACGCTCACGTGATTTGGGAGGCATGACCTTTATTGACCTAAGAGATAGGTATGGAATAACTCAGCTTGTCTTTAATATGGACACAGATCCAGAGCTTTGCCGCCAGGCAAGAGAGCTGGGCAGGGAGTATGTCCTTAAGGTTAAAGGTGTAGTAAAAGAAAGAAGTAACAAAAACTCAAAACTACCAACAGGAGACATTGAAATAATTGTCAGTTGTGTTGAGGTTTTGAACAAAGCTAAGATTCCACCTTTCACAATAGAAGACCAGACAGACGGAGGCGATGAGTTGAGAATGAAGTACAGATACTTAGACCTCAGACGTAATTGTGTGAAGAACAATTTGGTCTTACGTCACCAGCTTTCCATTCTCATAAGAAACTATATGAATAATGCAGGTTTCTTAGAGATTGAAACGCCTTTCTTAGTTGATTCCACACCAGAGGGAGCAAGGGATTTTGTTGTTCCTTCCAGAATGAACCAAGGAGAGTTCTATGCTTTGCCACAAAGTCCTCAACAATTCAAGCAACTACTTATGGTTGCAGGATTTGACAAGTATTTTCAGATTGTGCGTTGCTTCAGAGACGAAGACCTTAGAGCAGATCGTCAGCCAGAATTCACACAGATAGATTGTGAAATGTCTTTTGTGGAGCAAGAAGATATACTTAATGTCTTTGAGGGTTTGATAAAATATCTTTTCAAAGAGAATAAAGGACTTACTTTCCCACAGTTTCAGAGAATGACTTGGTACGATGCAATGAAGTATTACGGTTCTGATAAACCAGACTTGCGTTTTGGAATTAAGTTTGTGGAATTGAATGATGTAGCACAAGGCAATGGCTTTTCAGTTTTTGATGATGCAGAGTTGGTTGTGGGAATAAATGCACAAGGATGTGCTTCTTACACGCGCAAGCAGATAGATGAGCTGACAGATTTTGTAAAAACTCCACAAGTGGGAGCAAAAGGATTAGTATATATAAGGTATAACGAAGACGGAACACTCAAATCTTCCGTTGATAAGTTCTTATCACAAGACAAATTAAAACAAATAGCTGATAAGTTTGATGCTCAAAAAGGTGATTTAATGCTTATTATGGCAGGGAAGAAACAAAAAACACAGGTTTCTTTGTCTTCATTGCGTTTGGAAATGGGGTCACGTCTTGGACTCAGAAAAGCAGATAACTATTGTCCATTGTGGGTTGTAGATTTTCCACTTTTGGAATGGGACGAAGAGACTCAGCGTTACTATGCTATGCATCACCCATTCACGGCTCCAAAACCAGAGGACTATCCTATGCTTTTCACAAAGCCGGGTGAAGTTCGTTCAAACGCTTATGACCTTGTGATAAACGGAATGGAAGTTGGCGGAGGCTCAATTCGTATTCACGATAGACAAATGCAAAACGATATGTTTAAAGCATTAGGTTTCACAGAAGAGGGTGCTAAAGAGAAATTTGGTTTCTTGCTTAACGCTTTTGAATATGGCGCACCCCCTCACGGAGGTATTGCTTTTGGATTTGATAGGTTGTGTTCTATTTTTGGAGGTGCGGATTCTATCAGAGATTTCATTGCTTTCCCAAAGAACAACAGCGGCAGAGATACCATGGTTGGAGCTCCTGCAGCTTTAGACCAATCACAACTTGATGAATTGGGCATATTAGTGAAAGAAAAGAAGTAAAATAGTATAAGGTTTTTTAACATTGAGAATCCATTTCTCCGACAAGAGGTCAGGGAAGTGGATTTTTTTTAATTCTCATGGCATTTAGAAAAATGGATTTTTGTTGTAAGATTTCACTATCAAAAAACGCTATATATAATGTAAAGAGTGAGGAAAATACTATCAAGAAACCAAAAAATAATGTCAAGTAATAATAGACAAAAAGACAATACAACACGAAAAAAAGTAAAGTAAGATTGTCATAATAAAAAGAAATTGTATATTTGCAACTTGAAATCAGGTTTCAAAACAAAGTATTATTAATCATTAAATGCTAAACAGTATGAAAAAGACTTTTTTATTTCCTACGTATTTCAAGAAGATAGGTTGGGCAGTTATATTGGCAAATGTGGTATTGGTTGTTATCTTTAGTGTTATTCTAAAGCAGGGCGATTTTTTTTCAATAAAGTTTCCTGCTATTTGGGGATATGGTAGTGATCCTTACATCTTTGATGATACTAAGCAAGGTATTTCGCATTGGTTCCAGATGGTAGATGCAAATTATTTGACAACTCTATTGCCAGCCTTGCTTATGATTGGGCTTTGTTTTATCGCTTTTGCAAGAGAAAAGGTTGAAGATGAATATATTGTGCATATTCGTGAGCATTCTTTGGTTTGGTCTGTTATGGTTGGTTGCGCATTGTATTTGTTCTTGGATTTATTCTTTTATGGCTTTTTTTTCTTTTACATTTGGATATTTTACATTTACATATTCTTGGTGCTGTTTATTTGTAAGTTCAATTATGAGTTGCATAGTCTAAGAAAGAGTTTGAAAAATGAATAATACAATAAGAGTAGAAAGGGCAGTACTTCGCATATCTCAACAGCAGTTAGCTGAAAAGATAGGAGTCTCACGCCAAACCATAAATGCAATAGAAACAGGCAAATACGTGCCAAGTGCTGTTATTGCCTTGAAGATTGCAAGTGTCTTTTCCAAGAATGTGAACGATATATTTACACTTGGGGATGAAGATTGGATAAAAAAACCGCAAAAATAATTGATTATAAACAAATAGACATATATTATAATGAAGAAAATTAGTTTACTTTCTTTGGTTGTATTTCTGCTTTTCATTGGAAAATCGCAGCATTCTCAAGCTCAAAAAATCACGGTTATTGGTACAATATGCGATAGTGCAACAAGGCTTCCACTTGCTTTTTGCAATGTTGCCATAGTCTCAAAAGATAAAAGAGAAAGACAACTCATTGGTGGAACAACTAATGAGTTGGGACAATTCTCTTTGAGGAGAAAATTTACTCAACCAAAAGCCCTTTTGCGAGCTACTTATATAGGTTACAATGATATAAGTCTTACTTTGGATTTTTCAAAAGCTAAGAGAGATACTCTTTTTCTCGACACTGTTTTTTCTTCGCAAACCTCTAAGGGTTTGAAAGATGTTGTAATTACAGCAATAAGACAACGTTTTGAACTTGATGCAGATAAGTTGACAATGAATAATGATGATGCTCTTTCTGCTTCTTCGGATAACGCTTTTGAGCTTTTGAAAAAGACTCCTGGTGTTGTTATTGATGCAAACGAAGATATAACTCTAAATGGTCAAAGTGGAGTTCAATTTCAGTTTAATGGCAAGGATATGAAAATGGGTTGGACTGGAGTGAAAACAATGCTTAAGAGTATGTCTCCAAAGATGATAGATAAGTTTGAAATAATAAATAACCCTTCTGCAAAGTATGATGCAGACGGTGGTGCTGGAATAATAAATGTTAAGTTTGTAAAGAACGATCATTACGGAATAAACGGATCAGTAAATGCAGGAGTGAGCCATAATAATGCTTGGGGTAGCAATGCAGGGGGAAGTCTTAATTATGTTGATGACAAATTAAGTGTTTCAGTTCATTATGGTATAGATCAAGATAATAACAAAAGTTCTTCAAGAAGTCAAACTTACAAATGGAAGCAAACGGGCGACACAATGTTTTTTAACTCACCTGAAAGTTTTAGTAAATCCAAGAGCAGTGGGAACAATCTTAGTTTTTCTGCAGATTACTCAATAGATTCAAATAATAGTATTGGTTCGTATGTATATTGGAGTGGTTCAGGTAATTCTCCATTTAATAATGTAAGCCAAACATTTATGAGCTATTTCCCTTACACTATTGTGGATTCATCTTACAGTAATTTGAATAGAACTTCTTATGATAACAGCAATATCTCAGGTAATCTAAATTATACTCATGCTTTCAAAAGAAAAGATACACGACTAACGTCTGATATTGATTTTTCACGTTCTTCATATGATAATTCTGATAAGTATCAGATGCGGTATTATTATGGGAATCAAGATTCTATAAAGAGAAGTGAAGATTTGCAAAACCAAAACAATGAAAAGAGTTGGTCTTTGTCTTGGAAAGCAGATTTTGAAGGTAAAATTGACGAAAAAAATAGCATTGAAGTAGGTGTGAAAACAAGCTACCATTATTCAGATAATGACTATAACGCACTGACAAACAAAGGTGTATACGGTGGAACAATGGTTAATGACAGCTCAAGAATGAATCAATTCAAGTACCTTGAAAACATAAATTCCTTGTATGTCTCTTATTCTTTCAAGCCTACAAAAAAATATTCTTTTCGTTTGGGTTTGAGAGGTGAGCAAACTAATACAAAAGGTGAGCAAAAAGTTGGGAATCAGGTACACAAGAATAATTATTTCAATCTTTTCCCAAATGTAAGAGTGGGATATATGATAAATATGAAAAATCGTATTTCTTTGTCTTACACTTATAGAATTTCGCGACCTTCTTATTCGCAACTTAATCCTTTCTTAAAGAAAACAAGCGATTATTCTTATTCTCAGGGAAATCCAGACCTGTCTCCTGAATTTACACACAATATTTCAATGGATTATTCTTTGAATTTCAAGTGGAATTTCTCCTTTGGCTATGGATATACTAAAGACGACATAAATTCTTTACCTAAAACAGACCCTCAAACTATGGTAACTACTTCATGCCCAGATAATATTGCTTTTTCACAACGTCTTTTCTTAAGAGTGAATACCTATCAACAGGTTACATCTTGGTGGAATCTTATGCTCTTTGGTCAGTGCTCTTATGGTAGAACAGAGTCTGATGATAATAATTACTTTGCAATCAATACTATAAATAGGAATGCATGGTTTTTTTTTATGAGTAGTTTTGAACTTCCTTATAATTTTGGGCTTGATTTTCAAGGTAATTTCTATTATATGCAGTTTGGCGTTTATAAAAATGGAGGTCAGGGCAATTTTGATGTGACTCTCCACCGTTCATTCTTTAAGAAAACCTTGCGCTTTAGCCTTGGAGTAAGTAATATCTTTGCACAAAAGACTACACATTCAAAGTACACATACGGTTATTCACGTTCTGAATCATGGAATACATATGCTGGCAGAGGATTGTATTTCAACATAAGTTATGAGTTTGGAAAAATGTATCAGAGAAAAACTTCTTTGCAAAAAGTTCAAGGCGAAAGCATGGATGAGAGAAGTGATGGGAAATAGACTTAAACTCTGGTTTGCAGAAAGATAATTTATAAAACAGAGTTTTTGTTATATTGAATAACTAATTGATTGTAAAACAGCCAAATTACTATTTGGCTGTTTTCTTTATTTATCTGCAAATAAGTTGTTTAAGTTATTTTGCTAATGGAGATTGTTTTAGTTAAAAAAGCTTTGTTCGTTCGGATTATTTCTTTGTTTTAATTTGCTGAATCTTTGTTTTAGTAAATTGAATCTTTGTTTCACTTCATTAGAATTTTGTTTAGTGCTGTTTTTAATGGTGCATAAAAAAGCAGGTTGCTCTATAGAGCAACCTGCTTTGAAATATGTGTTTTGCAAAGAGACTATTTTTCTATGTTAGGTTTTTCCAAACCGTAACCTTTTTTCTTGTCTTCAGCTTTTAACCAAATACCCAATATGAAAGCTAAAACTCCAAGTGAAGCAAGCATTACCATTGGTACAGTGTAGTTGAGTTTTGTAGGGTCTGTAACTCCTGGATTTGTGCTTGTAAGCAAAGAACCAATAATCATAGGGAATGCATACAAACCAATGTTTTGAATCCAAAATATGATTGCATAAGCAGAACCAAGAAGTTTTTCGTCAATTAACTTTGGAACACTTGGCCATAAAGCTGCAGGAACCAAAGAGAAAGAAATACCAAGTAAAATAATTGCAGCATAAGCAAGAATTGCAGACTTAATAATAGGAAGTAAGAAAGCAAATGTGAGGTGGCAGACAATCATTAGTAAAGCACCAAACATAAGCATTGAAGCTCCTTTACCTTTTTTGTCAAGGAAGTTTCCAAGGAATGGAGTGATTGCGGCTGCTCCCAAAGGGAATACAAAGAATACTAAACCAGCTTGTTTTGCAGTGTAACCAAGGTCGCATTGTAACATATTGATAGCATACTTTTGGAATGGGAAAATAGCTGAATAATATAATACACAAAGAAGAGCGACTATCCAAAATACTTTTGAAGATAAAATCTTCCCAATATCTTTAACCTTGAATGGATCATCTTTTTCTTCATCGTTTGCACCCATTTGTTTTTCAAGTTTCTTGTCCATGAAAGCATAGCAAATGAAAGAAATTAAACCAACTAAAAGAAGCAATAGGGCAACAGCAACAGGACGAGAAACACTTATAGGATTGATTGCAGCAATTGCAGGTGCACCAAGCATTACGATTGCAACACCAACTCTTGCTATTGCCATTTCAACACCCATTGCAAGTGCCATTTCATGACCTTTAAACCATTTTACAATACCTCTTGAAACTGTAATCCCTGCCATTTCACTTCCGCATCCAAAGATCATAAACCCTATTGCAGAAAGTTTAGCTGATGGAGGCATTGCCTCTGTGAAAGGAGTAATATTCCAACCAGTGTCGGGAAGGTTTAAATAGTTAGTAAAAAATCTTTCAACACCGCTACCTGTAAAACCAGGACTTACAGCATAAAAATTAATAAAACCACCAATAACCATTACCCCACCAGCAAGGATTGCAGTGAAACGAACACCCATTTTGTCAAGTATAATTCCGGCAAAGATAAGGAAGAATACAAATACATTTAAGAATGTTTCACTACCTGCATATCTCCCGAAAGCAGAAGAGTCCCATCCTTTTTGAGTTTGAAGAATATCTTTTAATGGAGAAAGAATATCCATAAAGATATAAGCAAAGAGCATAGCTCCAGCTAATAATACCAAGGCAGTCCAACGTATAGCTGGTTTGTCCTTCATTAGTTGTGTAACTTTTTCTGTCATATTGTTTATTGTATTTTAGAATTTCAGGTGGCAAAACTATGATTTTTTTTAGATATAGCGCTTTTTTGCAAGGAATTTCTTTTGTTAGAGAAATTTAAATGCTTGATTTTATGAAAAGTACTCAATGGTGATTAAAGAAAACAAAGAAAAAAATGTTCATTTTTTCGGAGATTGGAAATAATAATCTATCTTTGCAAATTCAAAAAAGTGGATATTTGTAAAACAAAATAGTTAGATAATATGCAAAACAAAGGTGCTATTAGAGTAATTGCAATAATTTTTGCGTTGGTATGTTTATATCAACTTTCTTTTACTTATTTTACTAAAAAGGTAGAGAGTAATGCGAAGGAATATGCTACAAACGGCTATGCAAAACAACAAGCAAAATTATTAGCAAAAGGAAACGGATTACGTGAACAGGAAATTCTTGATTCTATTTCTACAGAAAGAGAGAATCAATATTTAGATTCAATTTCCGATAGAACAGTTTACAATTTCTTTTGGATGCGTCCATTCACTTATAAAGAATGTAAGGCAAGAGAGATTAATTTAGGTTTGGACTTAAAAGGTGGTATGAATGTAAAGATGGAAGTTTCTACTGCTGATGTTGTAAAGAACCTTACTACAAATCCAGATGATGCTACTTTTAAGAAATTATTTAGTCAAACAGAGGCTTTGCAAAAGATAAATGGAAAGAAGTTTATTGATTGCTTTGATGAAGTAATGAATCGTCAAGAGAATAAGGGCGTAAATCTTTCTGCGTTTTTTCGTATTAAATTAAAGGAAAGAAAAATTACAGCTACTTCTTCTAATGCAGAAGTAATAGAGGCTATTAGAGCAGAATGTACAGATGCTTATGATAGAACATTCCAAGTATTGAGTAAACGTATAGATAAGTTTGGAGTTTCTCAGCCAACAATTCAAAAATTGCAATCTTCAGAGCGAATACTTATAGAGTTGCCAGGTGTAAAAGATCCTCAACGTGTAAGTAGACTTTTGGAAGGAACGGCACAATTGGAATTTTGGTTAGCAGGCGATGCTACTAAAGTTGTGTCAGCTTTTAACGCAGCTGATGAATATTTAGCAACAATGAAAGATGAAGAACTTAATGACACATTGCCAGTAGCAGATACTACATTAAATGGTACAGTTACTACAGATACAGTAAAACCTTTAGCAACAAATACTCAGAAAAAAATAGCAGATAAACCTGTTGTTGGGGGCAAGAGACCTTTACTTAGTCTTTTTTCTCATATAAATAAAGGTGATATGTATCCTACTGTAATAGGAACAGCATCTGGTACACATAGAAAAGAAATAAATCGTTTATTAAAGAAAGCTGCAAAAGTTTTGCCTTCAGATGTTACATTCTTCTGGGCAGCAAAACCAATAGCAAAGACAAACGAATATGAATTATATGTTATACAATACACTAATAAGGCAAAGACAGCACTTCTTGATGGAGATGTAATTGACGATGCTCGTCAAGACTTTGACCAAAAAGGTTCTCCAGTTGTTTCAATGACAATGAAGAGCGATGCAGCAAAAAAATGGGGCAAAATTACTGGTTCAAATGTTGGTAATTGTGTAGCCATTGTTTTGGATAGTGTTGTTTATTCAGCTCCAAGAGTAAATAGTGAAATTACAGGAGGACGTTCAGAGATATCTGGAAACTTTACTATTGATGAAGCAAAAGACTTAGCAAATATTCTTAAGTCAGGTAAATTAACTGCTCCTGCAAGAGTTGTTCAAGAGTCTGTTGTTGGACCATCTTTGGGTGCTGAGTCAGTTCATGCAGGTATGATGTCATTCATTTTGGCTTTCATAGTTGTATGTGTGTATATGATATTCTTCTATAATGTAGCAGGTTTGGCTGCTTGCGTTGCATTGCTTGTAAATATGTTCTTCCTATTTGGAGTGTTAGCTTCCATCGGAGCGGTTTTGACTTTGCCCGGTATAGCAAGTATTGTGCTTACCTTAGCCATGGCGGTTGATGCCAACGTTATCATTAATGAACGTATTAAGGAAGAGCTTGCAGCGGGTAAAGCAATGAGTGCTTCTATTCATGATGGATACAAGGCCGCCTACTCAGCTATCATAGATGGTAATGTAACTACATTGATAACAGGTATTGTGTTAGCATACTTGGCTTCAGGTTCTGTCCAAGGATTTGCGTTAATATTATGTATAGGTATTCTTACATCATTATTCTCTTCAATCTTTGTTTCTCGTTTGATATTTGAAGCAATGCTTGCTAGCAAGAAATGGAAAGATCATCTTACATTCTATAATAAGATAACTAAAGACTTTATGGAGCATACAAAATTCCGCTTTACAGCAAATGCAAAGAAGGATTTGATAATATGTGGAACAATAGTAGCTATTTGCTTGTGTTCAATTATCTTCAAAGGAATGGAATATGGTATTGACTTCTCTGGTGGTAGAACTTATGTGGTAAGATTTGATCAAGATGTTCAACCAACAAAATTAAGAGAGTCTTTAACTAAGCAATTAGGCTCTGCTCCTGAAGTAAAAACTTTTGGACCTAACTATCAAGTTAAGATAACAACAGATTTTAAAGTTAAGGAAGATAATGAGGTTGTAAAGAAAGAGGCTATTCACAAATTGTTTGTAGGATTAAAACCTTTCTATAAGAATCAGAACATAACAGAGAGTGATTTCCAATCAACGCTTCACTCTCCACTAGGAATTATATCTTCTGAAATTGTTGGTTCTACAATAGCAAATGATGTTAAGCGTTCAGCTGTAATTGCTGTTATTGTGGCTCTGTTATGTATATTCATTTATATAGCTATAAGATTTAAGAAATGGCAGTATGGTTTAGGAGGTTTGGTAGCTTTGGCATTTGATACTACTCTTATCATAGGAGTATTCTCAATCTTCTCTGGCATTTTGCCTTTCAGTTTGGAAGTAGATATGAACTTTATTGCGGCAATTTTGACAATTATTGGATATTCTATTAACGATACAGTTATCATTTTTGATAGAGTCAGAGAAAATGTTAGACTTTATCCAAATGAGAATTATGGAAAACTTATGGATTTGGCTATGAACCAAACTTTAAGTAGAACTGTAAATACAGTGGGAACAACAGTTGTTGCTTTGATTGTGATTTTGTTATTTGGTGGTGAAGTTTTGCGAGGATTTGCATTTGCTTTGACAATAGGTATTATCAGTGGAGCATTTTCTACTTTATTTATTGCTGCACCAATAGCATTTTTACTTCTTACAAAAAAGCAAAAGGAAGATTTAGCTAAGAAAGAATTATTGATGAAAGGTAAGAAAAAATAACTTGCAAAGTAGTCACAGATAGAAAAACAAAAAAATAATTGCTTTGTTTTTCTATCTGTGGATTTTTTTGCTAAATTTGCTTTCTAAATATTTGATAAAATGAAGGAGTTAGTAATTACTATTTTGTTGTTAGGTGTTGTGACATTCATAAGGTTAGATAGACTAAAGAAGAAAACTGTAAGCACTACAACAACTCCAATTTTTGAGCAAAAAGAGCAAAATAACCCTTTAGATGAGGGTTTAAAAGATGTTTTTGGTTCAAAAAAGTATGCAAAAACAACGTATACGAAAGTAGAGGAAAGACATCTTTGCGAGACAAAAGATAATAAAGTATTAAATAGAGAAGAAAAAGAAATAAATAATAGCAATATAGATAAAGAAGAAGAAAGCAAGGAAAGAAACTTAGATTTCAAAGAAGCAGTAATTTATTCTGAGATTTTGAACAATCCTTTCTTTGAAATATAAAACAGTAACCTAATTCTTTACATAAATAATAACTAAATGAGTATGTTGAGAAAATTATTATTTACTCTTGGTTTGTTTTTAACAACCAGTTTAATGTTGTATTCGCAAGGAACACTTACGGGTACAATTACAGATGCAAAAACCGGCGAACCATTGTCGTTCGTTAATGTCGTTGTTCAACAAGGTGGACAACAACAAGGTGGTGCTCAAACAGATGAACATGGTAATTACCAAATTAAGCCATTGGAGCCAGGCAATTATGATGTTATTGCAAGTTTTGTTGGGTACAAAAAGTCAATGAAAAGAGGTGTACGTGTTAATGCAACAGGATTTTCTCCTGGTGGTAGCATTGCATTGGAGCCTACAAGTAAAACAATTACTGATGTCGTCATTACGGATTATGCAAAGCCATTAATTCAAACAGGTACTGCTGAATCAGGTCAACGTGTAACAAATGATGAAATAGACAAAATGCCTGCCAATACAGTTGATGCCATTATTGCTACTGTGGGAGGTATTACTGACAATGACGGAAGTGCAGGTTCTGCACGTGGTGAAACAGGAATGGTTACCTATGTTAATGGGGTAGCAAAAAAAGGTTCCGTAAATATCCCAAAACAAGCCATTGGAGAAATTCAAGTTATCTTGGGTGGTACTCCAGCTCGTTATGGTGAGGCCATTGGAGGTACAACAAACATTACACTTCGTCCTCCACAAAACACATTCAATGCTTTCGTGAAGTATGAGACATCAGAGCCTTTTAATGATAATGAATATCACAGAGTTGATGTTTATATGACAGGTCCTTTATACAAAAGGATTGACAAGGCAACAGGTGTAGAAAAAAGTATTATAGGTTATCGTTTATCTGGATTTAACTCTTATGTTGGAGACCAAGCTGGTACAAGACCAACGGATAGACGTTACTTTATGTTAAAACAAGACAAACAAGATTACTACAACTTATATCCATTGAGATATGATGCTGCTTCAGGTGCTATTTATGATGCAGGATCTTTCTTAAAATCAAATGATTTTGAAAGAGTTTCAAGAAAATCAAATATGTGGAGTGAAGGTGTCTATTTAGAGGGAGGATTAGATATTCGTTTCACTGATAATACTGTTTTGCAGATAAACGGAGAATATACTTTTAGTATAGATAGAGATCCTTCTGCTGCTTCAATATTGTTAAATAATGATAACAATAGTGAATCAAGAGGAAATAGTTTCCAAATTATGGGTGATTTCACTCAGAAATTCTCAAATGCTTCTGAAACATCAACAATTAAGAACTTAATCTTTAACTTGACTGGTTCTTATAGCCGTTCTTATAGTGAAACATATAATCCAAATTACAAAGATGATATGTTTAAATATGGACATGTTGGAACATTCAAGACATATAAGAGAAACACTTATTCATTACAGAGAATGGAGATTAATGGTGTAATGCAAGATGTTTATGTTCAAAACGGTTGGCAAGACTACCAAGTAGACTTTACACCATCTGAATATAACCCATATTTAGCAAGATACACGTGGCAGTTATATAATGATGCAAATTTTGCCTCAATACGTTCTGCTTTGATTAACTACAATAATATTGAAGCTTGTCAAGGTTTAACAAATGGTGATAGACCTAATGCTATATATAGTATGTTCTCAAACTTCAATAGTGTTTATAGTTCTTACTCTAAGTCAGAGAGTCAAGGTATTTATTTAGCAGCAAAAGTTTCTGCTGATATTGGGAAACATTCTTTGGAATTTGGTTTCCAATATGATCAATCAATATACAGTTCATATAGTTTGAATTCTTATTATTTATGGAAGATAATGAAGAATGAGGTAAATACGCATATAGCTAACTTAGACTTAGATAATCCTATTATTGATTATTCTGGTTCTATTCCTTATGTATCTTACAATAGAAAATATGTTGCAGCTGATCAAACTTATTTTGACAAGGCAATACGTTCTAAATTAGGTTTAGATGTTAATGGTACAGATTGGATAGACATAGATAATTATGACCCTTCAACATTTTCTATGGATATGTTTTCCGCTGACGAGTTATTCAATAGTGGAAATTCAATTGTAAGCTACTATGGATATGACTACACTGGAAAGAAAGTTAGTGGAAAACAAAGTTTGCAAGACTTCTTTACAAATTCACAAAAGAGAAATTTGGGGGCATGGGAACCAATTTATATGGCTGGATATGTTCAAGATCAGTTCTATTTTAAGGATTTGATTTTCAATATTGGTGTTCGTGTTGATAGATTTGATGGAAATCAAATGGGATTGAAAGATCCATATTTATTATATAATGCTTATACAGCAGGTGAAATTAAGAATTACTTGCCTAAGGGAGTTTCTTTGCCTTCATCAATTGGTGATGATTATGTAGTTTATGTTAATAGTTTGAATGGAAACACATCTTTGTCAGACATTACTACAAACTATAGTTCTTTTGTAAAAGGATTTAGAAGTGGAAATACATGGTACAATGCAAATGGTGAGATTGTTTCAGACCCTAATGATGTAGCAGGTGCTTCAGGACAGCCTCTTCCATTCAGAAAAGGAACATTGAATGCAACAGGAGTTCCAACATCTATTTCTACAGATGCTTTTGAAGATTATAAACCACAGGTTGTAGCAATGCCTCGTATAGCATTTTCTTTCCCTGTATCAGATAAGTCAGAGTTCAAAGCTTCTTATGATATGATTGCTCGTAGACCAAGTGTTGGTTGGCAAGCAGATTATGTCAGCTATCTTTATATGGAGAAACAATCAGGAGCTACTTTAAATAATCCTAATTTGAAACCAGAAAAAATTACAAACTATGAGTTAGGTTTTACTCAAGTTCTTTCTAAATCATCTGTATTGACAATTTCTGCTTACTACAAGGAGACAAGAGATTTGATTGCTTTGGTACAATATGTGGGTGCTGACCCAACAACTCTTTATTATTCTTATGGTAACCAAGACTTTAGAACAACAAAGGGTATGACAATTAACTATGAATTACGTCGTTCAAGTAACATTCGTATCAATGCAAACTACACCCTTCAATATGCAGAGGGTACAAGTGGACTTCCTGCAACAACAAGAGTTTCTTTGATTCAAGCAGGTTATCCTAATATAAAGATGCTTTACCCTATCAGTGATGATAGAAGACACGAGTTTAAGTTACAAATAGACTTCCGTTATGATGGTGGCAATAAATACAATGGACCAACAACAAAGAGAATTGTAACAGATAAAAATGGAGAAAAGAGAACTAAAGAAATTAAGTGGTTGCAAAACTTTGGTGTTAATTTAACAGGTGTTGCAGGATCCGGACATCCGTATACAAAGTATTTAAGTAATACAACTCAAACAATTGTTGGTAACTACAATGCAGCAAGATTACCTTGGACATTCCGTATAGATATGAATATTGATAAGACATTTATGATTAATGTTGGCAAGAGGGTAACGCAACTTAACTTCTTTGCAAGAATAACTAATGTACTTAACATAAAGAATATTACAGGTGTTTATGGTGTAACAGGAGATGCTAACGATAATGGTTATTTGACTGACCCAGAAACACAAACTGTTATTGCAAATACATTGAATGAAGCTTCTTACAGGAATTACTACTCAATGTATTATGATAATGCTAACTATTTCTATTCTTCACCAAGAATGGTAATTTTAGGAGTTTCTTATACATTTTAATTAACCAACAGAAGAAATAAACAGTGATATGAAACATATATTAAGAATAACAACATTAGTTTTAATCTGCCTTTGCTTGCATACATCTGCGTATGCAGAAGCATATATAGGTCAGACCAAAAAGGCTAAGACAACGATCACTAAAGATGGAAGTGTCGTTGAAAGATGTAGAAGAGCCTCTGGCTCAGCAGAGCTGAATGTTAATAATGTTAGAGCACGTATTAACACAGGAGGAAATATGTGGTATGATGGTAATGTGGCTAGATATTATGTGCCAGCTGATGGTACTTCAACAGCCATGTTCTGTGCTGCATTGTGGATTGGTGGACAAGATGAGAACAAACAGATTAGAGTTGCAGCCTTGCGTTTTGGTCAAGACGGTGATGATTTCTGGCCAGGTCCATTGACAGTAGATAACAATGCTTCTGTTAATAAAACAGTCTGTGAGAAATGGGATAAACATTTCCGCATAACTAAGGCTGAGGTTCAAGCTTTTGTTGGAAGTTTTGCAAAAGATGCTCAAGGTAAACCAAAGCCAGGTTCTTATGACAAGAGTTTATTGACTGATGCTATTAAGAATTGGCCAGCACATGGAGATGAGATTTCTTCAGGAACAACACACTATCTTGCTCCATTCAAAGATGTTGATGGCGATGGAGAATATAATCCAGAAAACGGAGATTATCCATATTATGATTTTAATGGAGATCTTTGTCCAGCAGCTGCAAAATCAACAGGTCAACATTATAACCCAGTTAGAACAATGGAACAAGACAAAGGTACTGGTGGTGCAGAATCTGTTAACGGAGGTATCTTGGTTGACCAAGTTTTAAAAGGTGACCAAACTTTGTGGTGGGTATTTAACGATAAAGGAAACTCTCATACAGAATCAAAATCATCAAACCCAATTGGTCTTGAAATTCGTGCTCAAGCATTTGCTTTCAGTATGAATAATGAAATCAATAACATGACATTTTATTCTTATGAAATCATTAACCGTTCTATATTTACATTAACAGAAACATACTTTAGCCAATGGGTTGACCCGGATTTAGGATTTGCTAAAGATGACTATGTAGGTTGTGATGTTAAGAGAGGTTTGGGATATTGCTATAATGGAAAATCTACTGATGGTCCAGGAACGGGAGCTTATTCTGGAAATCCACCGGCAATTGGTATTGACTTCTTCCAAGGACCTTACCTTGATGCTGATGGAATGGATAATCCTAAGGTTTACATCAATTTAGCACAAAAAGATGCTGCAGGTCAAGCTTTGTTAGCAAAATATTATAAGACAGACAGCACAGGTGCTTACCTATTAGATGCAAGTGGAAATAAACAATATGATACATTGTTAATTACGGCTAATGCTGATGAATTTGAAAAATATTGGTATGATCCTAACGATAAAATCACTAACGGAGCTAATATCAATGGTGTGAATTTTGGTGATGGTATTATAGATAATGAACGTTTTGGTATGAGAAGATTTGTTTATTATGAGAATAGTACTTCTTCTATCAAAGGAGAGCCAGATAAGGCAACAGACTACTACTATTATTTAAGAGGACAATGGCGTACAGGTGTTACCATGACTTATGGTGGTGATGGTACAACAGTTGGTGGAGTTAATTGTGACTTCATGTTTCCTGGAACAACAGATGTTTGGGATTGGGGAACTAAACAACATTATGGATATGGTCAACAGCCAAATTGGACAGAACAAACAGCAGGTAATTCTGCAGGTGATAGACGTTTCATGCAATCTGCAGGACCTTTCACATTGACACCTGGTGCTATTAACTATATTACTGTAGGTATTCCATTTGCACAAGCTGCTTCTGGTGGTCCATTCGCTTCTGTAACTTTATTAAGACAAGTTGATGACAAATGTCAAGCATTGTTTGATAATTGTTTCAATGTCCTTGAAGGACCAGATGCTCCAGACCTTACAGTTCAGGAGATGAATAGAGAATTAGTTCTTTATTTGACAAATGACAACCCTTCTTCTAATAACCAAAATGAGTCATTTTCTAAATTAGATTTAAATATCCCTGTTAAATATGTGAGCACACTTACTATTGATACAACAATCAATGGATTTGCTTGCCAATACTCAAAACCGGGAGATACAACATATTATGATCAGTATTATCACTTTGAAGGTTATCAAATCTTCCAATTAAAAGATGCTACTGTATCTGTTGCAGATATTTATGATGAGGATAAATCAAGACTTGTTGCTCAATGCGATTTACAAAACTATGATATCAATCAAAGCAATAAGGCTATAGCAAAGCTTGTTAACTATACAACAAATACAGACATTGGTGCATTAGTACCTCAAGTTATGGTTGATGGAGCAAATGCTGGAATATCTCATTCATTTAAGATAACAGAAGATAAATTTGCTTCTTCTAATGACAAGAATGTTGTAAATAATAAGAAATACTACTATATAGCAGTTGCTTATGCTTACAATAACTACAAACAATATGATGGTGAAAATGCTAACAAGGTTGATGGACAAAAGACACAATACCTTGCAAGTAGAAAAGCAGGTAGTGGTGCAAGTATTGTACCAGTAGTTGCAATACCTCACATAGTCACAGCAGAACAAAACGGAACAGTTGTTCGTTCTACTTATGGAGAGTGTCCAGAAATCACCAGAATAGAAGGTAATGGTAATGGTGGTATGGTTCTTAATTTACAGTCTTCTACAATTGAAAAGATAATGGGAAAGGCTAACGAAGAACCAACAGGAGCTGCTTATATTTCCGACTTGTTATATGAAAAGAACTATGGACCATTGAATATTAAGATTATTGACCCATTGAAAATACGTCAAGGGGCATATACAATTAAAATTATTCCATCAGATACATCAACTAATTTAATGTATGCAAAATGGAAGATTCAGAATGCTGACACAACTCAACCTATCTTTGATACTGTTTATTCTATAACATCTGATAGAGCTATTGGAGATATAAATGAACAATTAATCTTTAATTTGGGAATTTCTATTTCTCTTAATAATCCAGAGGAAACAGCATCTTCATTATTCATAGGAATGGACCCTTATTCAAAACAAAGAAGAGTTAAAGGTGGCGATTTGACAACAGGAACAGCATTGTCTTCATCAATCACATTTAAAGATAATACAAAGAAGTGGTTGGGTGGTATAGCTGATAATGATGCAAGTATATATACTAATTGGATTCGTTCAGGAAGTAGTTATACATCTCAAACAAACAGAACAGACTTCCTTTCATTGGAGAGCATGAGTGATGTTTCTGCTTATTTGACACAAGATTATTGCTACACTGTAGATAAATATAATTACAATTCTTCTACAGGAAAGTATGATACAGTATCAACAGATTTTTCTATAGATGAGAATGCAGATTATGAAAGTTTTGGTTCTGGTTGGTGGGCACCATATAGATTGGTTTCTCTATTCACTAATTACACTTATGGCGGAAGTACAATAACTCTACACCACCCTGGCTTCTCATATATGCATTTTGGTCAGTCATCTGACAAAGGATTGAGATTGAGAATTGATCCATCTTTTGTTTACTCTACAGTTTCAAATAATATGAATAACCTTGCTTCTGTTGACGTTGTATTCACAAGTGATACAACAAAATGGACTCGTTGTCCTGTTATTGAAATGGGTACAGATCCAAGTCAGACACAAGGAAATGCTAAATGTTTCCAATTAAGAAAACATGCTTCAGTTTATAGGAATGGTAAGTCAATGTCTGGTAGTACAGGAATGGGTTGGTTCCCAGGATATGCTATCAATATTGAAACAGGACAACGTTTAAATATGATCTTTGGAGAAAATTCTCAACTTGGAGGTACATCTTTAGGAAATGGTGGAGATATGATTTGGAATCCAACATCATCATCAAGCAATTTTGGCGGAATGCATTATATATATGTAATTGGAGCTAATAATAATGTTCTTTATACTCCAAACCCATTGGAAACAAATAAAGAGAAAACATCATTTGTTTCACCATCATATTATGATTTATACGATGCTTCAACAGAAACAGTTGGTTCCGGTAGTGCAGATATGGGTAGATGGGCTTATGATAAGTTAAGAAAGTTAGATAACTTATCTTTAGGTATAACTTCTCCTTATTCTTCAGATTATGACAATGATAATTTGAAAGCAGCTATGGAGGTATTTACTGCTGTAACATGGGTAGGAATGCCATTAGCAACAGCATTTGATTCTGACCCTAATGCAACAATTCCAACAGATGTTACAGTTTCATTGAGAGTAAGAACTCCATATAGAGTTAATTACACTAACAATGGACAAGCAACAACAACTCCTCAGAATAATAACTATCCAATGTATAAGTTTACAATTACAAAGGATATTGCCACTTCAACAGGGAATACAGATGTTGCAAAGACTGCATTAGATCAAATAACAGTTGTTCCTAATCCTTATTTTGCAGCATCACTTTATGAAAGTGATCAAGTAGATAATCTTGTTAGAATAACAAATTTGCCACCTGACTGTTATATTACAATCTATTCATTAGATGGTACTGTAATTAGAAAGTTGCGTGGACCATCTAAGAGTTTGACTTCTGGTGGTGGAACAGCATTAACATCTGTTGATTGGGATTTAAAGAACCATAAAGGATTGCCAATTTCTGGAGGTGTATATATGATACATATTAAAGCTGACGGAGTAGGTGAGAAGATTATTAAATGGTTTGGAGCTATACGTCCAGTTGACTTAAATTCTTTCCAGTAAAAATGAACTTAGCACAGATAGAAACATTTAAATTAGAGAGTTATGAAAGTTATATATAGAATATTCGCCTTTTTCTTTGCAGGAATCTTACTAATCTCCTCAATGAATGCAAAGGCTGGAAATGATGATAGAAGGGGAACGGCTGGTGCCAGCTCCCTTCTGATAAACCCTTGGACAAGAAGTGCAGGTTGGGGAGGTGTTAATACAGCTTGTGGAAAGGGAATTGACGCTCTGTTTTCTAACGTTGCAGGTTTGGGACGTATTACAGGAACAGAAGCAAACTTTTCTTACACGAATTGGCTTGACAACTCTGGAATAGGAGTGAGTTCATTTGGTGTTGGACAGAGCTTAGGCTCTTATGGAGTACTTGGTTTGTCAGTTTCATCAATGAATTTTGGAGACAACAAGGTAACAAAAGTTCTTTCACCAGAGGTTGGTGATAATGGAACATTCTCAATAAGTGTAATGAATATCGGAGTTTCATATGCAAAAGCCTTTTCAACATCAATCTATGGAGGTGCAACTCTTAAGATTATTAATGAAGGTATTGATAATGTAACAGCAACAGGATTTGCTCTTGATGCAGGTATTCAATATGTGACTGGTGAAGATTATGAAATCAAATTTGGTATTGCCTTAAAGAATTGGGGTCCTTCAATGAGCTATAGTGGTGATGGTTTATCTATCAATGGAACTTATAGTAATTCAAACCACTCTCAGAGTTTGGAACAACGTTCTCAAGAGTTTGAAATTCCTTCAAGTTTGAACATTGGTGCTTCTTACGACTTCTTGTTTGGAGAGAAGACACATCGTTTGACTGTTGCAGGGAACTTCGCTTCAATGGCTTTTTCAAGAGACCAATACACATTGGGTCTTGAATATGGCTTTGGCAAACTATTTATGGTTCGTGCTGCATACACTTATCAAGATAAAATAACAAATAGCATATATAATCAAGATGATGGAGCCACTACTTTATTCAACGGTCTTTCACTTGGAGCCTCAGTTGTTGCTCCTTTAAAGAAGGCTAAAGGTGATAGTCAAGGTATGGATTTATCTATTGATTATGCTTATAGACTTACAAAAATTGCAGGTGGTATACACACTGTAGGTTTGGTATTGTCTTTGTAATAACAAGAATAAAACATTCTAATGGATAGAAGGCCTTTCAAAAAGGGTCTTCTATTCTTTTTAATCACACAATAGACACAGACTAAATATTATGTCAATAAAGTATTATTCAAAAGAGGGATTACAAAAACTGAAAGACGAGTTACATCAAATGGTGACCGTAGACAGACCAAATATCTCGGCAGCTATAGCAGAGGCGAGAGATAAGGGTGATTTGTCTGAGAATGCAGAATATGATGCAGCTAAGGAAGCACAAGGACTTTTGGAGTCTAAGATTTCACAATTGCAAACACTTATTTCTAATGCAAGACTTTTAGATGAAAGCAAGATAGATACTTCAAAGGTTCTTTTGCTTTCAAAAGTTGAGTTTATGAACTTGGCAACTAAGGCTAAGATGACTTACGAAATAGTGCCAGAAAGTGAAGCAGACTTGCGTAAAGGCAAGATCTCTGTCACATCTCCGATAGCTAAAGGTATGCTTGGTAAGAAAGTGGGTGATCAGGCAGAAGTGCAAGTGCCTGCTGGTAAGATAAAGTTTAAAATCACTAAAATCTCAAGATAAATGGCAACATTATTTTCAAGAATTATAGCAGGAGAGATTCCTTCTTATAAAGTAGCAGAAGACGAGCATTTCTATGCTTTTTTGGATATTGCACCACTTTCACAAGGACATACACTTGTAATTCCAAAGAAAGAAATAGATTATATCTTTGATATGGAAGACTCTGAGCTTGGAGCAATATTCTGTTTTGCAAAGAAGATAGCAAAAGCAATCAAGAAGGCTTATCCTTGTAGAAAAGTGGGTATTGCTGTTATTGGTCTTGATGTCAATCATGCTCATATACATCTTGTACCTTTGGAAAGGGTGGGTGATTTGGATTTTAAACGTCCAAAACTTGAACTTTCAGCACAGCAGATGCAACAAATAGCAGATAATATCAAAAAGGAAATAGAATAGTTTGTACATACACATAAAAGAATTATGAGCAGTAGTTATCAAAAAAATAACTACTGTTTTTTTGTTTTAGAAATCAAATACAAAGAAATATTTTGGCAATATAATTGCTAAACATAATAGCATTAGTCAAAAATTCGTTATAAGCTAAACAATAAAAACAAAACATTGATATAATGAATACAATATTTGATTTCACAATGGAAAGTCTTTCAGGTAAAGACATTTCATTCAAAGATTACCAAGGTAAAGTTCTTTTGATTGTCAATACTGCAAGCAAATGTGGTTTCACTCATCAGTATGAAGGTTTGGAAAAACTTTATGAGAAATATAAAGATAAAGGATTGCTTGTTTTAGGTTTCCCTTGTAATCAATTTTTGCAACAAGAACCTGGTGATGCAAAACAGATAAAGGAAAGTTGTCTGATAAACTATGGTGTTTCTTTTCCTATGTTTGCTAAAATTGATGTAAATGGTGATACAGAAGCTCCATTATATAAATTCCTTAAAGAAAAAGCTCATTTTGAGGGTTACCCAGATAAAGAATTGGGTACAAAACTTGATGCTATTCACTTTCAACATAGTCCTGAATTTGCAAAAGGGAACTCAATTCGTTGGAATTTTACTAAGTTTTTGGTTTCTCGTGATGGCAAAACCTTTAAAAGATTTGAGTCAATGGTGGCACCAGAGAGTTTAACAAAAGATATAGAAAACCTATTATAGATATTGAGACTTTATCTATCTTGGATAAACATCTATTCTTACAAGGAGTAGATGTTTTTTTATGCTCTTATTGTTTTGTATAAAAATTTATGTATCTTTGCCTGTAATTATGTTTAAAACCAAAACAATATGAGAAAGAGACTTATTTTATTTATGGTTGAATTTGTATGGGTTAGTTTGTGCTTTGGACAAAATCAACCAAATGGTCAAATGTTTTGTGAGGGCTATTCTGCACCCTCTGCAATCTTTATGTTGCGTTTGCAACAAATGCAACATAATTACAAATCTATTTCAAAAGCAGATACTGCTTTATTTAATACCTATGATTTAAGAGAATTTAATGGTCAATGGTATATAGGTAGTTTTATTACAATAGATGCTTCTTTTAATGACAGAGATATTGAAGTTTTTGGTGCTAAAATAAATACTTACAATGGTTATGTCCTTACAGGTTATATCCCTGTTAGTAATCTTGCTATTATGCGAAAGGTGAAAGGAGTAAGGTATATTGAAGTGGGAACGAAAGCACATGTCAATCTGGATAATGCGCGCAATGCAACCAAGGTTGGAATGTTGCATAGTGGATATAATTTGCCACGTTCATTTAGGGGCGATAGTGTAATTGTTGCTGCCATTGATATAGGTTTAGATTTTACTTGTCCTAATTTCTTTACCTCTGGCACAAGCAATACTAGAATAAAAAAAGTTTGGGACCAAAATAGCTCTTCTGGAACAACTCCCACTGGTTTTACTTATGGTAGAGAATTGACATCGCAGGCAGCTATTTTTGCAGCACAAACAGACAATGTTAATCAATATCATGCCTCTCATGTTGTAGGAATAGAGGCAGGCAATGGAGGCAATGATACCACATACAAAGGTGTGGCTCCACAAGCAGATATTTATTTTGTTGGAACAACAATGTACACTAATACAATAGCAGATGGTATAGGATATTTGTTCTCAAAAGCACAACAAGAAGGAAAGCCTTGTGTGATAAATATGTCTTTAGGTGGCAGTGTTGGACCAAGAGATGGCTCTTCTTCTTTTGATAGATATTGCGACAATCAAGTTGGCGCTGGCAAAATCCTTGTTGGCTCTGCTGGTAATGAAGGAGGGAACAAATTGCACATAGGACATAGTTTTACAGTAATGGATAGTATTTGCACTTTCTGTAAGTTTTCTAATGCAACAAATACAACACAAAATAATGGTTCAAGTCAGGTTGATATTTGGGCAGACTCTTCTTCAAATATGCAAGTGGCTGTTTACTTATACAATACTCAAACCAATCAAGTTGTCAGTCAGACTGCTTATGTGTCTTCTAATTCTAATGGTTCATATTCATTTACTCTTACTGGTAGCAATAATAATGATTGTAGTGTTTACATATATGGAGGTGTTTCTTCTACAAATAACAAACAAAACATATATATATCTGTGGATAACTCTGCCAATACCAATAACTACGACTATGTAATGATAAGGCTTAAATCAAGCAATAATCATGTTAACTTATGGATAGGTAGTGCTGAATTTACTTCTTTGAGCAAGTCTTTTGCTCAAGATGGAGACACAACACAAACTATTAGCGAGATAGGTGGCACAGGCAATAGTATAATTACTGTAGGTTCATACATGACAAAAAAGAATTGGACTTCTTTTAGTGGTGGTAGCTGGCAATACTCTTCAGGAGTGTTAAATAATATATCACCTTTCTCTTCAGTTGGACCAACATCTGATGGTAGAACAAAACCAGATATTGTTGCTCCGGGACAAGGAATTGTTTCAACATTCAATAGTTTCAATAGCTCATACACTACAACCAACTCAATAACTATAGATACAATTAATGGTGCATCAAAGACATGGCTTTTCATACTTTTGCAAGGTACATCAATGGCTGCTCCTATGATTAGTGGAATAGTTGCTTTGCTTTTACAAAAATATCCTCAATTAACACCTTCACAAGCTAAACAATTACTCACAAGTACAGCAATACAAGATTCTTTCACTGGCAATATTTCCACTAATGGTTCTAATACATGGGGTTGGGGAAAGGCTAATGCTTATGCAGCAATGACAAGTTTAATAGCAGCCTTGCCACCAAAGCCTATAGTTACCCCTAATGGAGTTACTACTTTGTGCTACAAGGATTCTATTTATGCTCCTATAGGTTATGCTTACTATCGTTGGAACAATGGTGACACAACACGCTGCATTGCTGTTACAAATTCTGGTTATTATAAGGTTAAAGTTGTAAATGCTAATGGTTATGAAAGTGTATATTCAGATAGTATTTATATAAATGTTATGCCAAATATCTCAATCAATCAATCCTATTCAATTTGTCAAGGTCAGACATATAGTTTTGCTGGACAAACACTAACTACAGCAGGAATATATAGGGATACTTTGCAAAGTGAGGGAGGCTGTGATAGTGTGATAACTCTTGTTTTGAGTGTTAATACAACCTATAGAGATACTCTGTATTTTGAGGCTACAAAAACTATTGACACAATGCTATTGGGTATTGATACATTACAGAGTGTTAGTGGCTGTGATAGTATAATAGTATGTTTGGGTGTAAATGGTGATGGTTTAAGTAGTGCTGTTGCACAGCAGTTTAATGTTATTGTATATCCAAATCCAGCAAAGAATATCATAAAACTATCTGTGGAAGGTCTGCAAGAGAGGGCTGATGTAATAATATATGATATAGTAGGTAGAGAGGTTAAACATTATAACTTAGCAAAGGGAAAAGAAACATTGAATATAGATGTCTCTCATTTTGCCAAAGGAACATACGATGTTAGAATAATTACCCCAAATCGCAGTGTAAGTAAGAAAATTGTGGTTGAATAGAAGGGTATTTGTTTGTCAAATTTAACTTTTATAGTATAGAATATTAGACTTGTAAAGATATGATTTACAAGCCTTTTGTTTTGTGAAATTATTACACTGTTTTAGCAAAATATTTCTTTGTTTTAGTGCGCGGAATCAGTCATTGCGCGCAACGAATCAGTCATTGCGAAAATTATTTCAGTCATTCCGTAGAGCAAAACAGTCTTCTTGATAATCAATGCTTTACGTGATAACTATATTTAACTTTTATTGTATAAAAGTTGTTAAATTGGGCTGTGAATTATAAATTGATTTTGCTATAAATCTAGGTTCTTTTAGTTTATACCTTTGTTTTATGAGGGTAGTTTGTGATAATAACCATATTATTTTTGAAAATACCCATTAAATTTTGGGGTTGTTTCTGTAAAAAGTAGTACTTTTGCAAAACAAACCACTAAAAAATTGATGTCTTATGTCAGAAATGCGTTTTTTTGCTTTGAGTCAGGTTGCAAATCGTCAGCCATTGGAGGTAAGTTTGCCTTCAAAAGACCTTTCAGATTATTATTCATGTCATGTTTTCAATCGCAAGACAATGCAAAAATGGCTTCCTAAAGAAGCTTATGAAGCAGTTGTAGATGCTATTGAAGAGGCAAAACCAATTTCTCGCCACAGTGCAGATTTGATTGCCAATGCCATGAAAAGTTGGGCAAAACAATTTGGGGTAACTCACTACACCCATTGGTTTCAACCTTTGACTGATGGAACTGCTGAAAAGCATGATTCGTTTCTGTCTTTTTCTCAAGAGGGTGATGTTATAGAACAATTTGATGGTAAACTGCTTGTGCAACAAGAACCAGATGCTTCTTCTTTCCCAAATGGTGGAATAAGAAACACTTTTGAGGCTCGTGGGTACACAGCTTGGGACGTTTCTTCTCCGGCTTTTGTGGTTGATGACACTTTGTGCATACCTACAATCTTTATATCTTATACTGGTGAGGCTTTGGACTACAAGACTCCACTTTTGAAAGCACTTAATGTGGTGGATAGTGCAGCCACAAGCGTTGTACAGCTGTTTGATAAGAATGTTAACAAGGTTAGTGTAAATCTTGGTTGGGAACAGGAGTATTTTCTTGTGGATACTGCCCTATATAAGGCTCGTCCTGATTTATGTCTTACTGGTCGCACGCTTATGGGACATGCTTCAGCAAAGGATCAGCAACTTGATGACCACTATTTCGGGTCAATACCTCCAAGAGTTACTGCTTTTATGAAAGATTTGGAAATAGAGTGTCATAAATTGGGTATTCCATTAAAGACAAGACACAATGAGGTGGCACCAAACCAGTTTGAACTGGCACCAGTGTTTGAAGATGCAAATTTGGCTAACGACCACAATCAATTAGTTATGGATTTGATGAAGAGAATAGGTAAAAAGCACAACTTTGCTGTTCTTTTGCATGAGAAACCTTTTGAAAGTGTCAATGGATCTGGAAAGCACAACAACTGGTCTTTGCAAACCGATACTGGAATAAATTTGTTTGCTCCTGGCAAAAACCCTAAGGGCAATATGCTCTTTATTACTTTTATTGTCAATACACTAATGATGGTTTATAAGAATCAAGACTTGTTACGGGCTTCCATAACTTCGGCTTCTAATGCTTGTCGTTTGGGAGCTAATGAGGCGCCACCATCAATTCTTTCTGTTTTCTTGGGTAAGTATTTGACCAGTATGCTTGATACTCTTGAGAAACAAGTGGGTGATAAGAAAATGACTCCACAAGAGAAGACTGCTTTGAAATTGGGTATTGGACGAATACCAGAGATTTTGCTTGACAACACAGACCGCAATCGTACATCTCCTTTTGCTTTCACAGGCAATAGATTTGAATTTCGTGCTGCCGGTTCATCTGCTAATTGTGCCGGACAAATGATTGCAATCAATGCTGCAATGGCTCACCAACTCAATGACTTTAAAGCTCAGGTTGATACTCTTATAGGCAAGGGAGAGGGTAGAGATGAAGCCATATTTAAGGTGCTAAAAAAGATGATAAGAGACTCAAAGCCTGTGCGTTTTGAGGGAGATGGCTATTCTGACAATTGGTGCAAAGAAGCAAAGAAAAGAGGCTTGACAAATATACATTGTGTGCCAGAGGCTCTGCTGAAATATGAATCAAAAGAGGCTAAAGAAGTCTTGATTGGTGAGGGAATATTTAATGAAAGAGAATTGGAAAGCCGTCTTGAGGTTGAAATGGAAAAATTTGTTAAGAAAATTCAGATAGAAAGCCGTGTACTTGGCGATTTAAGTATAAATCATATAGTGCCTACGGCTGTTGCTTATCAAAATAGACTATTGGATAACCTTGTTGCAATGAAACAAATCTTTAATCAAGGAGAATATGACAAACTTTCAGAAGATAGACGTGAGTTGATAAAGGACATTTCTGTAAGCGTAACAGCAATAAAAAAGCAGGTTAAAGATATGACAAGAGAAAGAAAGTTTGCTAATTCTATAGAGAATATGACCAAAAGGGCTTTTGCTTATTGGAATAATGTTCGTCCTTATCTGTCTTCAATAAGAGAATACATAGATAATCTTGAAATGGAAATAGATGACCAAATGTGGCCTTTGCCAAAGTATAGAGAGTTGCTTTTCACCAAATAAAATAAATGTAAAACAAGCTTAAAGAGAACCATAATTTATACAGCTGTGATTTTTTTGTGCTAAAGGTTTGATAGTTTGAAAATAAACCCTATCTTTGCACTTTTAAACAAAGTGTACTCACTATTGAGTATGTCAAAAGTATTTAAGTAAAACAAAATAAGGAGGTTTTAAATATGACACAAATCAAATCATTAGCTGATTTAAAGGCTATGAAGCAACAAATTCAGAAGAAAATTGATACTCGTGAGCAGGGCAATGCAGAAGGCTTGGTTCAGGTAAAAGTTGCTATGGCTACATGCGGTATTGCTGCAGGAGCAAAGCAAGTAATGGACCACATGATGGAACAAACAGAAAAGAAAGGCTTGAATGTTGTCTTTACACAAACAGGATGTATGGGATATTGTCACGCAGAGCCAACAATTGAGGTTACTGTCCCTGGCAAAGAACCAATAGTTTTTGGTTATGTTGATAACAAGAAAGCTGACGAAATTATTGAAAAATATATCATGAATGGTGAACTTGTTGATGGTATCATACCAGTTAACTACGAAACAATTAATAAATAAACCTATAACAATAAAACTTTTAGGAGGAGAAATATATGGCTAAATACAAAATGCATATACTTTGCTGTGGAGGTACAGGTTGTAGTGCATCAAGAAGCCACGAAATAGCACAAGATTTTCGTGATACTCTCAAAGAAAAAGGTATAGAAGATGTTCAAGTAATCCTTACAGGTTGCTTTGGATTCTGTGAGAAAGGTCCTATTGTAAAGATAATGCCTGATAACACTTTCTATACACAAGTAAAACCAGAAGACGTAACAGAAATTATCAATGAGCATGTTATCAAGGGAAGAAAAGTAACTCGTTTGCTTTACATTGACCCTGAGAACAAACAACATGTTGCAGATTCAAAACACATGGGATTCTACAAGAAACAAATGCGTATTGCTTTACGTAATTGTGGATTTATAGATCCTCAAAATATAGAAGAATATATTGGTGCTGATGGTTATGTAGCCTTAGCTAAAGTCTTAGGCGAAATGACACCACAGCAAGTTATTGATGAAATTAAACTTTCAGGTCTTAGAGGTAGAGGTGGCGCAGGTTTTCCAACAGGAGTAAAATGGGAAATAGCTTCAAAGAACCATGCTGACCAAAAGTATATTGTTTGTAATGCAGATGAGGGAGACCCTGGTGCATTTATGGATCGTTCTATTTTGGAAGGGGATCCACACTCTGTTGTTGAGGCTATGGCTATTGGTGGCTATGCTATTGGTGCAACAAAGGGTTTGATTTATATTCGTGCTGAATATCCATTGGCTATTGAGCGTTTGCTTGTTGCTATTAGTCAAGCAAGAGAGTATGGTCTTTTAGGCAAAAATATTTTTAACTCAGGATTTGATTTTGATATTGAATTACGTTATGGAGCAGGTGCTTTCGTTTGTGGTGAGGAAACAGCTCTTATTCATTCAATGGAGGGTAAGAGAGGTGAGCCTACATTCAAACCACCATTCCCAGCACAAGCAGGTTATATGCAAAAGCCGACAAACGTAAATAACGTTGAGACTTATGCTAATATTCCAATTATCTTGTTAAAGGGTGCTAATTGGTTCAATAAGATAGGAACAGAGAAATCAAAAGGAACAAAAGTATTTGCCCTTGCAGGACAAATTAACAATGTTGGTTTGATTGAGGTCCCTATGGGAATTACATTAAGAGAAATTATTTATGAAATTGGTGGAGGTATTAAAGGTGGAAAGAAATTTAAGGCTGTTCAAACAGGAGGTCCTTCAGGTGGTTGTTTGACAGAAAAGCATCTTGACACGCCAATTGACTATGATAACCTTGTAGCAGTAGGCTCAATGATGGGTTCTGGTGGTATGGTTGTAATGGATGAAACATCTTGTATGGTTGCCATTGCTAAATTCTACCTTGACTTCACTGTTGAAGAAAGCTGTGGAAAATGTTCTCCTTGCCGTATTGGTAACAAACGTCTTTATGAGATTCTGGACAAGATTACTAAGGGCAATGGAACAATGAGCGACCTTGACGATTTGCAAAATCTTGGAAGAGTAATTAAGGATACAGCTCTTTGCGGACTTGGACAGACTTCTCCTAACCCTGTTCTTTCTACAATCACAAATTTCTATGATGAATATGTTGAACATATTAAGGATAAGAAGTGTAGAGCAGGCGTTTGCAAGTCATTGATGCAATATGTTATTGACCCAACTAAGTGTGTTGGTTGTACAGCTTGTGCAAGAAATTGCCCTGTTAATGCAATCAAGGGTGAGAAGAAAATGCCTCACCAAATTAACACAGAACTTTGTATCAAGTGTGGTACTTGTATAACAAAATGTAAGTTTGGTGCAATCAGTGTTCAGTAAAAAAGAAAAGGAGACATTAAAGATGGAAATGATAAATATAACAATAGATAATAAACAACTGCAAGTCGAGAAAGGACAGACTATATTAAAGGTTGCTCGTGCTGCAGGAATTGATATACCTACTCTATGTTACTATGAATTGGAAGGCATCAAATTTGAAAACCGTCCCGGTGCCTGCCGTGTTTGTGTAGTAGAGGTAGAAGGAAGAAGAAACCTTGCTCCTGCTTGTGCAACAGAAGTTATGGAAGGAATGGTTGTTCATACACACTCTATGAGAGTTGTTAATGCTCGTCGTACTGTTGTAGAACTTATTCTTTCAGACCACCCATTTGAATGTTTGGTTTGCCCTAAAAATGGTAAATGTGAACTTCAAACACTTGCACAAAAACTTGGAGTTAGAGAAGTACATTACAAAGGAGTTCAATCAACATATCGTAGAGACCTTTCACCAGCTATTATCCGTAACGTAGATAAATGTGTTATGTGTCGTCGTTGTGAGAGCGTTTGTAACATAATGCAAACTGTTGGAGCTTTGTCTGCAGTAAATAGAGGTTTCTCCGCTGTTGTTGCAACAGCATTTGAGCAAGACTTGGTAAAGAGTCCTTGCGTAATGTGTGGACAATGTGTTCAAGCTTGTCCTGTTGGAGCATTAAGTGAAGTAGATAACACTCGTCAAGTTATTAACGCAATAGCAGATCCTAAGAAAACAGTTGTTGTTCAGACAGCACCTTCTGTTCGTGTTGCTTTGGGTGAAGAATTTGGAATGGAACCAGGAACTATAGTTACTGGTAAAATGGCTGCAGTTCTTAGAAGAATTGGTTTTGATTACGTATTTGATACAGACTTTGCTGCAGATCTTACAATCATGGAGGAAGGAACAGAGTTATTAGGACGTATTGCAAAGGCTATGAAGGGAGATAAGAGCGTTAAGCTTCCTATCTTAACTTCTTGTTGTCCTGGTTGGGTTAACTTCTTTGAAGAGAACTACCCAGATATGCTTGATGTGCCTTCAACAGCAAAGAGCCCTCAACAAATGTTTGGAGCAGTTGCAAAGAACTATTGGACAAAGAAACTTGGCATTAATCGTGAAGATATGGTCGTTGTTTCAATCATGCCTTGCGTTGCAAAGAAATTTGAGTGCCAAAGAGACGAGTTCAAGGTTGATGGCAACCCTGATGTAGATTATGCACTTACAACTCGTGAGTTAGCAGAGCTTATTCGTCAGTTTAATATTGATTTTGTTTCTCTACCTGAAGAAGATTTTGACAAACCACTTGGTTCATCTACTGGTGCTGGTGTTATATTTGGTGCAACTGGTGGAGTTATTGAAGCAGCCGTTCGTACAGCTTACGAACTCTTTACTGAGAAGAAACTTGATAAAGTTGAATTTACAGATCTTAGAGGTTTGACAGGAATAAAGAAAGCTACAGTTGATTTTGACGGAACACCTATCAATATTGGTGTTGCTCATGGATTATCTAATGCAAGAAAGCTTTTGGATGAGGTAAGAAGTGGCAAGAGCAATTATCACGCAATAGAAGTTATGGCTTGTCCTGGCGGTTGTGTTGGTGGTGCTGGTCAGCCTTTCCACCACGGAAACTTTGAGCTTATTGAAAAACGTGCAGCCGCAATCTACCGTGAAGACGAGGGAAAACCAATCCGTAAGTCTCACGAAAACCCTGACATTTTAGCTTTGTACAAGGAATGGCTTGGACAACCTTGTGGAGAACTTTCTCACAAGCTATTACATACACATTACTTTGATAAATCAGAAAAAATAATTGAGGGATAATCACAATGGCAAAATTAAAGTTATCAGAAGACAAAATAAATAAGATAAAGGAAATATGCGCTTCATTTGGAAACAAAGAGGGTGAAGCCATAAATGTCCTTCACAAAGTTCAGGGAGAATTTGGTTACTTGCCAGCAGAGGTACAAGAGGTGGTAGCACACGAATTGAATGTGTCTGTAGCTCGTATCTATGGTATTGTAACATTCTATTCTTTCTTTACAATGATACCAAAAGGAGAACACCCAATCTCAGTTTGCTTGGGTACAGCTTGCTACGTTCGTGGCTCAGAAAAGATACTTGATGAGTTGAAACGTCAGCTTAACGTCAAAGTTGGAGAGACAACACCTGACGGAAAGTTCTCTTTGAATTGCTTGCGTTGCGTAGGTGCTTGCGGTTTGGCTCCTGTTATGCTTGTAGGCGACAAAGTCTATGGACGTATGACAGTTGACAAGGTTAAGGACGTTCTTGCAGAATATAAAGACTAACTTTGCAAAGAAGCGATTAGTTTCTGCAAATAATATAAGAGGGATACTGAATTTGATTTCGGTATCCCTCTTTTCTTATATTAATAATGCTTTGTTATCTTTGAATGCATTTTGGTCTTATTGCTTGGAGTCCTTTTAATCCATTGTAGATATTCCAACCCCTATCACTGAATCGTTAGGTGAAATACCAATATTTATTTCCACAACATTGTTATTATAATTAGCATTGGCTGCATTAATAGCAGTTAAAGATGACCCATTTATTGCATTTATGAATTCTTGAAAAGTGTTATACTCAGAGTCATTGCCATTAGAAAAAATATATCAGCATTTTTGAACCCCAATACATTATTTACACAACAAGTATTAGTGGCATTTGCCCACTGTTTAAATGTATTGATACTGATATTATTTGTATAATATTCTATAGATACAATTATTTTTTTTCTCCACTATATGTAAGCTCGCATATTATGCCTTCTATGTTCTTATATAACACACAATTTGCATGGTCTTCATTATCAAGATGTACAAAACCTTCATTTCCAAGCATAGTTACTACAGTGTCAAGATTTTTACCATAATATAGATTTAGGGTGGAAATTAAAGCATTGGTGTTGCTACTTATGTCTTCGCTATTGCTTATATTGTTATTGTCAATCTCCACAAGAGACCAGTCCAAAAGCTATTATAGAAATAGCTGATAAATAAAATATTATCTTTTTCATTTGTTTTGTTGTTTTGTGAAATAATTTATTACGTTGCAAATATAGGATTTTTTTTGTTACAGGTGCTATAATGTGAAATATGCTTACAATATAAAATATTCTTCCTTTATTTTAGCCGCGCAGAACAAAGACTTAAGAAATCAGAACAAAGACTTAGTAAAATGAAACTTTGTTTTAGCAAGGACAACATGGCATGTTGAGCGATTATATCTTTGTTTTAGTTTCTGCAATGACTGTTTTAGAGCCACAACATGCCATGTTGTCCTTGCTAAAACAAAGAAAGAATTTCACAAAGCAAAGAAATGATTTTCTAAAGCTTTGTTTGGCTCAGCTATAATAATGTAATAAGAAATTGGAATAAAGAAAGAGAGTCTTGTTAGTAATAATACTTACTTTATAATCATAACCAAAGAACCTGCAAGTATGAGCAAACCTCCAATTATCACTCTTGGTGTCCATGGCTCTTTGAGAAACATACAAGAAATAAGTATAACAAATACCACACTCAGTTTATCAATAGGTGCAACCCTTGAAACATCTCCTAATTGCAGAGCTTTGAAGTAGAAAAGCCAAGAAAGTCCTGTTGCAACTCCGGAAAGGACAAGAAATAGCCAAGTATGAGAGGAAAGAGTCTTTATTTGGCTGAAATGCTTTCCCACAGCAACAATTCCCCATGTGATAAAGAGAATTATGGTTGTGCGAATGGCGGTTGCAAGATTGGAATTGACATCTTTAACTCCTATTTTTGCAAATACAGCTGTTAAAGCTGCAAACACGGCTGAAAGCAGGGCATAAAGTTTCCACATGGTTTATAATAATTTTCCTCTTATTTGGTCAAGTGAAGTAATGTTATGTCGCATCAGATAATCTTTTATTCCCTCCAAAATCTTCATTGTGCAACAAGGGTCAATGAAATTTTGAGTGCCAACCTCAAAAGCACTTGCTCCAACTAAGATAAACTCCATAGCATCGGCTGCATTGGTAATACCTCCTAAGGCAATGATTGGTATTTTTACTCTTTGAGCCACTTGATATACACATCTAAGGGCAATAGGTTTTACACATGCTCCGCTCAATCCCCCTGTCTTTGTGCTAATGACAAATTCTTGTTTTTCGCTATCCACAGCCATGGCCAGCAGAGTGTTTATCAGTGAAACACTATCAGCTCCTGCCTCTTGCACACTTTGAGCTATGTCGGCAATGTTTGTTACGTTTGGGGTTAGTTTAACTATTAGGGTTTTGTTATATACTTTTCTGACAGCAGATACAACTCCTCCAGCCACCTTAGGGTCTGTTCCGAAAGCCATTCCTCCGTTTTTGACGTTAGGACAAGAAATATTGAGTTCTATTGCAGATATTTTGTCAAGCGAAGCCATTTTTTCGGCTACGGCAACATAGTCTTCAAGGGTTGCACCAGAGACATTAGCAATTATATGAGTATCTATTTTCTTTAGTGTTGGATAAATGTAGTCAGAAAAGAACGCTAAACCTTTGTTTTGCAAGCCTACTGCATTTATCATCCCAGATGGAGTCTCACACATGCGAGGATAAGGGTTGCCGTCTCTGTGAGCAAGGGTTGTAGCCTTGACAACAATAGCTCCTAACTTTGAGATGTCAAAAAAATCTTTGAACTCTGCTCCGTAACCAAAACAACCAGAGGCTGTCATTACAGGGTTTTTAAGTGTCAAATCCCCTATTTGAGTCTGTAAATTTATATCTTTAGTCTTCATTTCTTAGTAGTTTAGAATTCTTTTAGTGTCTTTGATAAAAATACTGGGCCATTAATGCAAGATGTCTTTACTCCGACTGTGGTATCAACCACACAACACAGACAAGCTCCTATACCGCAAGCCATTTTATGCTCAAGTGATACATAGCAATCAATGTCTCTTTGCTGTGCAATTTGACTAACAGCTTTCATCATAGGGGTTGGACCGCAGCAAAACATTGCATCATAATCTCCTTGCATTGTTGTGTTTTGAGTAACTATACCTTTCTGACCAGCAGAACCGTCATCTGTTGAAATGGCTAAGCTTGCTATTTTCTCAAACTCTTTAAGCGCAAAAAGCAATTTAGATGTTCTGGCTCCAATTATTATGTTTGGGCGAATGCCTCTTTCATTAAACTCTTTGCAAAGCATATATAAAGGTGCCATGCCAATGCCTCCGCCAACTAAGAGTGGCTTTTTGGACTCTGTAGGGAAATTGTTGCCAAGTGGATATTCCAAATTGATTGTCTCACCCTTTGCAATTGTGGACAAGTACTCTGTTTGCTTGCCCACTATCTGAATAACTAAAGATATGGTGTGCTGTTCTAAATCATAATCATAAACAGAAAAAGGTCTGCGAAGAGTAACCCCGGGGGCTTTTGAAGTCATTAAATGCACAAATTGACCGGCAAGTATTGGGCAAATAGCATCTTGTGATTGCAATACTAATTTGATGTAAGATGAATTTAGTCTTGAGTTCTCTAAGACATTGAAATCTTTACAATATTTCATAGCTATGTGTGTTTAATTGATTGCAAAGTTAATCTTTTTCTTCGTTTTATGGCATTTTTTGGCTGATATAACAAATTATTTCCTATTTTTGCAACTCGTATTCAACCGTTTTATGTATGAAATATAATGTTTTAGTGCTTTTGCTAAGCTTTCTAACTCCTTTGTTGTTTGCTAGCTGTGATGTTGATTTTGATGCTAATGACGATTGGCATGAAACTATGCTTGTTTATGGTGTTTTAGACCAAGACAATGACACAAATTTTGTTAGAATAGAAAAGTGTTTTTTAGGTAAGGGCAATTATGTTACATTTTCAAAGCAAAAGGATTCTCTTTATTACAAGCAAGAAGATTTGCAAGTGTCAATGTATGCTTATTTTGTTTGGGATACCAATGGTTGGGACACAACAAAAGCAGAGCAAAAGTATTATCTGCAATACACAACTCGTTACAAAGACACCGGAGCCTTCTATGCCGATAATGAGTGTCCAATTTATTTCACCACAAAGAGAATTTACCAAGACTTAATATATCATTTGGTTATAAGAAATAAGAAAACAGGAACAATTGTCAGTGCTTCTACACCAATAATTGCTGATTATTCAATCACAGATCCTACTACAGAAAGATTAGCCTTTTCCCCAAGCAAGGGAATAGATGATTATCAAATTACATTGGGCTGGAATAACAAAAAGAATAGCACTGTTCAAGGCACTGTTGCTACATGTTTTCAGCCGGTGCTAAAGTTTAATTGCTCGAATAACGTAAAAGCCTCAGTTGTTAGCATACCTTTTAATTACGTTATAGACACTAATTCTTCCAGTCAAAGAACTTTATCTTATCTTGTTTATAGAAGCACCATTGTTTCAAAGATAAAGGCATATAAAGACTCATATCCTTCTGCTACTTTGACATATAATTATGACAATCCTTTTGACCTTTACATCTATGCTTGCACTAAGGAGCTTAAAAGATATATAGATAACAATACACCTAACGAATCCTTGACAGAAAGAGCATTATATACAAATGTAACCAATGGTATAGGAATATTTGCCGCAAGGCGTTTGCACATAAAGAAAAGCTTCACTTCCTGTGATAATATTACACAAACAGCAATTGAGAATGCATTGAAATAAAGAGAAATTTTGTACCTTTGCAAGCTCAAAAACAGAGATTTTTAACAGTAATACAATATAATAAACACAAATGAACATAACAAAAGAAAGCACAGGCTCACAGACAGCACTTCTCAAAATAGAGATTGCTCAGGCAGATTATGCAGCAGAAGTTGAAAAGCAACTAAGAGATATAAGGAAAAAGGCAAATATGCCTGGCTTCCGTCCTGGACAAGTGCCAATGGGAATGATTAAGAAGATGTATCAAAAATCTACTGTTGCAGAAACAATAGAGAAATTGATGTCTAACGAAATGGCGTCATTCCTTGAGAAGAATAATATAAAACCATTGGGCTACCCTATGCCTAATGATGATAGGACAAAGGTTGATTGGGATAACGATACAGATTTTACATTCTATTTTGATTTGGCTGAACAACCACAAATCAATATAGACCTTGCAGCACAAAAGACAACATACTATTCAATTGAACCAAGTCAGGAAGATTTAGATAAGTTTGTTGAGGATATGCAAAAACGCTTTGGCAAGTTCTCTACACCAGAAAAGATAGAAGAAAAAGACTTGGTCTATGGTAAAGCTATAGAGCTTGACGAGCAAGGTAATGATAAAGAAGGTGGAGTAAATACACAAACGACATTGGCTGTTGACCGCATAGTCCAAAAGACTATTCAAAAGAAATTTATAGGTAAGGCAAAAGATGCAGAAATAACATTTAATGTAGCAAAAGCCTTTCCAACAGTTGCAGATAGAAAAGCTTTTCTGCACTTAGATGATCAAGGTGCTAAGGATTTTGCTGCAGAGATTAAGTATGTTGTGTCTTCAATTAGTCGTATTGAGCCAGCCCAGATGAATGAAGAATTTTTTGCTCAAGCATATAAGGCTGATAATATCAAAACAGAGGAAGAATTTAGAGTAAGAGCAAAGAAAGATCTTAAAGAAAACGAAGCAAGAGAGACAGATCGTTATTTCATAAATCAAGTTTCACAAGAGCTTATTAAGGCTACAGATATTCAATTGCCAGATGAGTTTATGAAGCGTTGGCTTATCTCAAACAGCAAGGGTGAGTTGACAATGGAGAAACTTGATCAAGACTATCATATCTATGCAGATAGCATTCGTTGGCAAATGATTGAGGGAGAAATTGCAGACAAATACAAATTGACTATAGATAAGGAAGAAATCAAGGATTATATCAAGACTTACATTATTGCTTCTTACTTCCCAATAAAAGAAGATGAAACTCCAGAGGCTAAGCAGCAAAGAGAAAATGCAATAGATAGCATTTGTGAGAATATGCTTAAGAACCAAGAACAAGTGCAAAATATTTATGAATACCTTTTTGACCAAAAGCTTGCAAAGACTTTGAAAGAGAATATGAAGGTTACGTACAAGGATTTGTCTTTTGACCAGTTCAAAGAGATGATGACAAAAGAGGCTAATCCAGCAAAGAAGAAAATAACTAAAAAAGAAGAAGAAGAAATTGCATAAAGCAGGATTTGTAAATATAATTGGTAATCCCAATGTTGGCAAATCAACTCTAATGAATGCTCTTGTGGGTGAGAAGTTATCTATTATCACATCAAAGAGTCAAACAACAAGACACAGGATTATGGGAATATGTAACGGAGAAGATTTTCAAATAGTCTACTCCGATACTCCCGGAATCGTTAATCCACACTATCGTTTGCATAAGGATATGATGTCTTTTGTCTCTTCAGCTCTGACTGATGCAGATTTGTTTTTGTTGGTCACAGATATAGGAGAAAGCCTCAAGAGCAATGAAGTGCTTGAAAAAATTTCAACCTCAGGAGTTCCAATTATTCTATTGATAAACAAAATAGACCTTTCTACTCAAGATATTATTGATGAAAAGATAAACTATTGGCGCACGGCATTGCCAAAGGCTTTTGTGTTGCCTTGCTCTGCCAAAGATGGTATTGGTCTTGATGTTTTGCTCACAAAGATTAAAGAGTCTCTGCCAGAGAATCCTCCTTACTTTCCAAAAGATGAACTTACAGATAAGCCAATGCGCTTTTTTGTTTCCGAAATCATAAGAGAAAAGATTTTAACTCTTTACAATAAAGAAATACCTTACTCTTGTCAAGTAGAGATAGCTGAATACAAAGAAACAGATACTATTGACCGTATAATAGCTTACATATATGTGGAACGCGAAAGCCAAAAAGGTATCGTTATTGGCAAGAATGGCTCAATGCTAAAAAAAGTAGGCACTTTGGCACGCAAGGATATTGAAGACTTTACAGGCAAACACGTTTTCCTTGAAACACATGTGAAGGTGCTTCGTGATTGGCGAAACAATGACTCTTCACTTCGTCGTTTTGGTTACGAGACAAAATAAATACGATTTTCATGTATGATATTATAGTTATTGGTGGAGGAGCCTCAGGACTTTTAGCTACCCTTGCCTCTTGCAGAAAGGGGAAAAGGGTTCTTTTGATTGAAAAACAAAGTCAGTGTGGTTTGAAACTGAGAATAACAGGCAAAGGACACTGTAACTTAACTAATATGTCGCCACTCAAAGAATTTTTAACACATTGTGGCAGTGAGCCTCGTTTTCTTTATCCAGCATTCAATAGTTTTTTCAATGAGCAATTGGTATCATTCTTTGAGCAGTTGGGTTTAAAGACTGTTGTTGAGAGAGGTCAGAGAGTTTATCCCTTCTCACACAAGGCACAAGATGTTTTCTTTGCCTTGATAAACGAAATAGAAACAGAGGGAAATGTAACTATATTAAAACAAACACAAGCCAAACATTTAATAATAGAAAACTCACAAATAAAAGGAGTAGTGGCTCAAATTGGCTCTGAAAAGGAAAGAGAGTATTTTGCCGATAATGTTATCCTTGCAACAGGTGGGCTTTCCTATCCTTTGACTGGTTCAACTGGTGATGGATATGCTCTTGCACAGCAAGCAGGACACACAATCATTACTCCTTTGCCTTCTTTGATAGGTTTCCAAATACAAGATAATATACCTCAACAATTGTTTGGTTTTACAATAAAGAATTGTAAGGTCACCATTAAAGAGCAAAGTGGCAAGAAGCTATATGAACAATTTGGGGACATAGAGTTTGAGCAGGGTATGATTGCAGGACCAATTATTTTAAGTCTTTCTCGTTTGGTGGCAAAAAGACTCTATGAGGGTCAAGAGCTGTTGGCTGTTATTGATTTCAAACCTGCCTTGGAGCAAACAAAGCTTACTGATAATATAATCAAAGAATTTTCTCAGCGAGGCAAAGAAACAATAGGACAAGTTCTAAGAGCTTTTATGCCAAAGGAGTTAGAAGAGTTTGCTATTGATAAGGCTAAACTTCCAACTAATAAAAAGGCTTGCATGCTTTCTGCTGATGAAAGGAAAAGATTGGTAAACTTTTTGAAGAATTGTACATTTTACATTCAGCCATACAATAAGGAGAATTTGCCATTGCTATTTCAGAGGGCTGTTGTTACACAAGGTGGCGTTTGTTTGAAAGAGATAAATCCTAAAACACTTGAATCAAAAATTGTTAGTGGGCTTTATTTTTGTGGAGAAGTAATGGATCTTGATGCAGATACTGGAGGCTATAATTTACAAATAGCTTTTTCTACTGCATGGCTTGCTTGTCAGGGAGCCTGCTGTTAATTCTAAGAATTGTTGTATCTTTGCACTTTCATACACAAAAGAAAGAAAAGACATTTATAAGGAGAAGAATATGGAAGATTTAGTTGAAAAGTTAGAGGGCATAAAGGTAAAGTATCTTGACATAGAACGCCAAATCAATGATCCTGATGTAATGAATGATATGAAACGTTACATCAAACTAAATAAGGACTACAAAGAACTGGGTGCGGTAGTAGCAGCATACAATAAGTATAGTGAATGCCTTTCCAATATAAAAAATGCTAAAGATGTTATTGCCAACGAGAAGGACGAAGATTTCCGCTCTATGGCAAAAGAAGAACTTGCACAGCTGACCACAGAGAGTGAGAAAATGGAAGAAGACATACGTCTTATGCTTATTCCATCTGATCCACAAGACCAAAAGAACGCAGTATTTGAGATTCGTGCTGGTACTGGTGGTGATGAAGCCAGCATTTTCGCTGGAGACTTGTATCGTATGTATATGAAATTCTTTGAGAAGAAAGGATGGAAGGTTGATGTGGTTGATTTTACAGAAGGAACTGTTGGTGGCTACAAAGAAATCGTTATGAATGTCAGTGGAGATGGTGTTTATGGACAAATGAAGTATGAGTCTGGTGTTCATCGTGTGCAAAGAGTGCCACAAACCGAAACACAAGGCAGAGTACACACTTCTGCAGCCAGTGTGGTTGTGCTTCCAGAGGCAGAAGAGTTTGATGTGGAGTTAAAACCCTCAGATATAAAGAAAGAAATATTTTGTGCCTCAGGTCCAGGAGGTCAAAGTGTCAATACAACTTACTCAGCCATTCGTTTGACTCACATACCTACAGGTATAGTTGTTTCTTGTCAAGATCAGAAATCACAGATAAAAAACCTTGAAAAGGCAATGATTGTTTTGCGTACAAGACTTTTTGAAAGAGAGTATAACATCTATTTGGAAGAAATGTCAAAGAAACGTAAGACAATGGTTTCTACTGGAGACAGAAGTGCAAAGATACGTACTTACAATTACCCTCAGTCTCGTGTAACAGACCATAGAATAAATTGGTCTATGCATAATTTGCCTACATTTATGGACGGAGATATCCAAGAGGTGCTTGATGCTTTGCAACTGGCAGAAAATGCTGAGAGATTAAAGGAAGCAGTTAGCTAAAAGCAATAAAGAGCAAAATCAAAGCGTTATGCCTTTGCAACATAATAAAGAATAATCAAAGTGCATAAAGTTACCGTTGGAATAAAACAGATTTTTTTACCCCTTTTTATAATGTTCACACTGTTGAGTACAAAGGGGGCTTTTGCCCAATTTGAGAATGTGGCTATTGGGTCTTGGAGAGACCACCTTTCTTATTACCAAACAAATAAAATGACAAAGGTTGGCAGCCGTATTTTGGTGACTGCAGGCAGCGCAATGTTCTTTTACAACACCAAGGATAATAGTGTAGAAAAATTCTCTAAGGTTAGTGGGCTTTCTGATGCAGGAATAACTAATGTGGCTTATGATAGTGTCTCTGAATGCATTGTTGTGGTTTATGAAAACTCAAATATAGATATTATTCAGAATGATAAAGTCTACAACATATCAGATATAAAGATACGTTCTATTGAAGGTAGTAAGGCAATCAATAATATTACTTTCTATAACGGTAAGGCATATTTGTCTTGTGGCTTTGGCATTGTGGTACTTGACCTTTTGCGCAAAGAAATCTTTGAAACATATTATATTGGTGAAAATTCTTCAAAGATAAATGTAAATAACACCGTTATTTTCCATGACTCTATTTATGCAGCAACAGCTTCCGGACTTTTGGTTGCTCCACTCTCTTCAGCCTTTTTGGCTTCCTCTTCTGCATGGCAAAGACAAGCTTCTTTCAATAGTAATAGTGATGCCCAGGTTAGCTATTTATTTGTTTTCAATAACCGTTTGCATGCCGGCACAATAACAAATGGCGCTAAGGCAAATATGTTTGTATATAATAATTCAAATAGTTGGGACACTATTTTCAAGGATAGTTGGTTTGCTAACACTCTTGGTTCTTATTGGCTCAAACAAACAGGCAATTATTTGGTGGCAAGGAGTTGGGGAACTTCAAGTACCATGATATCAGTCTTTGATACTAATTACAATCAAGTTTGTATTTTTGATATAGAGCTAAGACCTATAATGTACGAAGGGGGAGATGTGAAAATGATTCCTGAGTTTGGTGATGCTATAATTGAGGATAACACTTTGTATCTTTCACATAAGACGGCAGGAGGTTTAATTCGTATAGATAATTTCCAAACACAAACAACGGCAAGAAGCTTTTATCCCAACGGACCTTTGTCTAATGATGTTTGTTCTTTGACTTCTACGGGTAGCAAGATATATGTTGCACCGGGAGGTAAGAATGCACAAGGAGAGTTGAGAGGTTTGAAAGCTAATATCTATACTTTTGATGGCACACAATGGACAGGAATAGAAAATTACCCAATAGACACATTGCAAGACGTGCTAAATGTTGCTGTAGATCCACGAGACTCTACTCATCTTATGCTTTCGTCTTGGTGGAATGGAGTTATTGAGGTAAAGAACAATAAAATTGTCAATGTATACACAAGTCAAAACACAGATAGTGTGCTTTTGTCAAGTTTTTATGGTTATAGAATAGCAGGTGTTGCCTATGATGTTTCCGGCAATCTTATAGTTGCTAATTCGCTTGTTAGAGATGGTTTGTGCTATCTTAATTATCGCAACCAGTGGGGTAGTTTTAATACATATAATAAGGTGCAAGACGAAGAGCTTGTGGGCTTAACCTTAGACAGATTTAACACCGGCAATCTGTATAAATTTATTTTTACAAAAGGAAATCATATTTTAGCTTTGGATAACAACGATAACCAAATATTGATTAACCCAAATAATGGCTCAAAAGACGAATCTAATAATGTGAATTGTATAACCCAAGATGCAAATGGCGAGTTGTGGATAGGTACAGACAAAGGCGTGAAAGTTATTTACTCTTTGGACGGACTCTTTACTGCTGGGCAAACCGGTTATTCTTCTGTTACTTGCAACAATGTGGTTTATGAGGAAAATGGAATAGCACAATATTTGCTTAACTTTGACAATGTGAATTGCATAATGTGTGATGGAGGAAACAGAAAGTGGATTGGTACGGAGAGAAATGGGATTTTCGTTTATTCAGCTGACGGAGACAAACAGCTTTATCACTTTACTGCCGAAAATTCACCACTTTACTCTGATAGAGTCATATCTATGGCACAGAATGGTGCTACTGGCGAAGTGTATATTGGTACAGACCGTGGCGTTATCTCCTATAAGTCCGAAAGTACTAATCCTGCGCAGGAGGCAGGTAAATTGACGGTGTATCCAAATCCAGTTAAACCTTCATATAATGGACTTATAGCCATAAAAGGTTTGGTAGATGAGTCAGATGTGCGCATAACAGATGTGGCAGGCAAAATGGTGGCTCACTTAAAGAGTGTTGGAGGGCAAGCAACGTGGAATGGTAAAGATTTTAATGGCAAAAGAGTAGGTACAGGTGTTTATTTAATCTTCGCTTCTGCTCAAGAGGGAGACCAAAAAGCTGTTGGCAAAATTCTTTTCATTCACTAATAGGGAGCAATATCTATAATTCTTAAGCACAAACAAAGTTTCCAACAAGCAAAATGTTAGAAAAAACACAAGGAATAGTACTTGAGAGAATGCCTTATTTGGAAAGTAGTCTAATTGTTAGAATTTTGACTTACCAGTTTGGACTTCGCTCCTATATAATCAAAGGAGTCAGAAAACAAGGCAAACATACATCTTCTTTCAGTCAAATTTCTGGTAATCTTTTTCAACCATTGTTTATATTAGACCTTGTTGTGTATGAGAATAATGAAGATGGATTAAACAATATCAAAGAAGTAAAGCCAGTTTTGTTGTCAAATATGTCTTCAGATATAAATAAAGCAACTGTAGCTTTTTTTCTTGCTGATGTGATTTGCAAATGCGTTAGGGCAAAAGAAAGAGATATAAACATATATTCTTTCTTGCGCGGGCAAATAGAGCAACTTGATACACTCAATTCTGCTTGTGAGGAATTTGTTTTCTTTCCTCAAAGGTTTTTATGCGCTTTTGCAAGTTATTTAGGCTATCAAATGATGAATAATTACAGTACAGCAACGGGAATAAATCCTTTTTTTGATATGCAAAAAGGTCATTTTGTTTCTGAGAAAGAAGCTAATAATTCGTTTAATGTACTCAAAAAGGAAGATAGTGTTTTGTTGTCAGCATTTCTTGCTTGGATTTATGAAGGTGAAAAGCCCATAGAGTTCTCTTCAGGGCAAAGAAGACGTCTTTTGGAGTTGATTTTGCAGTTTTATTATACTCATATTTTGCAACCAAACTCATTGAAAAGCTATCCAGTGCTTGTTTCGCTATTGCACTGAGCACATACAATTTTCCCAAACAAAGATATATTTTTCCCAAACAAAGAAAGAAAAAATCCTTTCTTTGTTTTAGTGTAGAGATATACCGGAATATCTTTCAAAGATATACCGGAACATCTTTACAACATATTGCGCAATATCTTATGAAGATATACCGGAACATCTTTGATATATATACCGGAATATTTTGCAATTATATACCGGTATATCTTGGAAAGATATTGCGCAATAAGTATAGATTATTCCTTTGTTTTAGTGAAATATAAGACTGTAATACAGAAATATTTCTTACATTTGCAAGACTAAAACGTAGATTACAAACAATAAAATTAAATATGTTATGAGCAGAACTTACTCAGTAAAGAAGAAAAGGATAATTAAATCCAACGGTCAGGTGATTGAGAAATATTATGCTTACGCTGTGAGCAACCAAACCGTAACCACAGAAGACATTTCAAAGGAAATTCAAGAGGCAACTTCACTTACACCAGCCGATATTTTGGCAACAATGCGTGCTTTATCTGATGTGTTGGAGAGAAAATTAGCTTTAGGTTGCAATGTTAGACTTGATGGTCTTGGCATTTTTAGTATATCTGCACAAAGTCCAGGGTTTGATTCAGCAGCAAAAGTAAAACCAAACACAGTTGCTTTTTCAAAGGTATGTTATCGTGCAGATAAGAAGTTGCAAAAGGCATTCAAAGACCTAAAATTTGAGAAACAACAATCAAAAACGCAGCATTAGCCAATAGTTTTTGTAATTTTGCACTTTCAAAATAGATAGTGTATGAAGGAAAAACGAAGTGCCGGTGAACTATTGAGAAGATATTTGGTTTTTGTTGTGGCTCTGTTCGTCATGGCAATGGGTGTGAGTTTGTCAATTAGGGCAAATTTGGGCTCATCTCCTATTTCCGCTCCGCCTTATGTGCTAAGTCTTGTCCCAAATGCAGCAATGAGTATGGGAGGCTTTACTATTTGTATGCACGTCTTGTTTATTCTGACACAGATACTTGTTTTGCGAAGCAAATATCAAAAAATTCAATTGCTACAACTTGCTGTTGGTTTTCTGTATGGCTTTTATACTGATTTGACAATGTGGATTACATCTCCATGTCAGTGGGGTAACAGCACCACAGACTACATAATAAGATTGCTTCAGCTTTTTATGGGTGCAACTCTTTTAGCTTACGGTATTGCTATTGAGGTCCGTTGCAATGTCCTTTTGCTTGCTGGTGAGGGATTGCCAAGTAGCATCTCTCAAGCATTCAATTGGGATTTTGGAAAGGTGAAAATATGCACTGATACATTCTTAGTAGGAGTGGCTATTGTGTTCAGTTTTGTCTTTTTTGGTTCTTGGCGTTGGGATATGATAGGTGTGGGTACGCTTTTCTCAATGATAGCTGTGGGATTAATGGTTCGCTTCTTTGCTCCTAAGATTGTTTGGGTAGATAAGTTCTTTATCCCAGCCCAAAGCAAAAATATCTCAGAGCCAATACCTACAAAGGCAGAGCATTCTTTGGTTATCACAATTTCTCGCTATTATGGAAGTGGCGGACATGAGCTTGGAGAACTTCTGTCAAAAGAAATGGGCATAGCATTTTATGATATGAACATAGTAAATCAAACAGCACAAGACTTAGGCTATACTTTTGACTTTGTAAAGGAGAAAGAGCAAAATATTTCTAATGCAAAACTCTTGGAACTTGTGCTTACAGATAGTTCAATCCCAAAAGATATGCACTACTCTGAGGGAGATAAGATTTTTGTTGCTCAATCGCGTATCATACGTTCTTTAGCCGCTAAAGGGGATTGCGTTGTTATTGGTCGTTGTGCTGATTATATCTTGAGAGATAATCCAAATATTCTAAGAGTATTTGTGAAAAGTGATAGCGATTTTGCTATCAAGAGAATAATGAAAAGTGATAACCTCTCACAAGAGGAAGCTCAAAAGAAGATAGCAAAGATAAACAAGGGTAGAGCCAATCAATACTGGCAATATACAGGATATCGTTGGGATGATGCTTCGCATTATGACTTGGTGATAGACACTTCAAAAGTTGGAATAAGCAAAGCAGTGCAGATTATAAAGATTGCAACCACAAAATAAAGCATAACAGAATGGAGGATTTGCACTCTGCAAAGTGTATTTTTTTTTCAAAATTGCACTTCATAGAGCGCAATTTTGTATCTTTGCACTCCTTTTGCCGAAGGGGAAATATCCTTTTTACAAATCAAAAAAGCTACAACGTTAGCTAGCAAAAAACGTTCTTATACATATGAGTGAAGACAAAGCCCTTTTATTGGGTAGAGAGAAAACGGGGAAACTACTTTGGCAATATGCCCTTCCAGCAATTGCAGCAATGATTGCTTCATCGCTTTATAACCTTGTGGATAGAATTTTCATAGGTCATGTTGTGGGAGCTTTGGCTATAAGTGGTTTGGCTTTGACTTTACCATTTATGAATCTTGCTGCAGCTTTCGGTTCTTTGGTTGGTGCTGGTGGAGCTTCGCTTACCAGCATATTATTAGGTAAGAAAAGATATTCAGATGCTCGTTTGTTATTGGGTAATGTTGTCTTGCTTAATTTAATTTTAGGATTTGGACTAACTATTATTTGCTTTCCATTCATTAATAATATACTTCTATTGTTGGGAGGTAGCCCTCAGACTATTCCTTATGCTCGTTCGTATATGGTAATCATTATTGGCGCAAACGTAATCACTCACCTATATTTTGGACTTAACTCTGTATTACGCGCTTCTGGGCAACCAGGCTTAGCTTGTTTGGTTACAATTGTGGCAGTGTTGCTCAATGTGGTTTTAGATGCTCTTTTCGTTTATGTATTTCGTTGGGGTATTGCTGGGGCTGCTTGGGCTACGGTGATTTCTCAGGCAGTTTCATTTATATGGCTTGTACTTATATTTCTGAAACAAAATCATATTGTTCATTTCGAAAGAGGTATATTCCATTTAAAAAGGAAAATTGTCTCAGGTATTGTTTCCATTGGATTAGCTCCTTTTTTTGTGAATGCAGCTGGTTGTTTGGTGGTTATTTTAGTTAATTATGGTTTGAAGAGATATGGTGGCGACCTTGCCATTGGGGCTTATGGTATAGTAAATGGAATGGGCTTTATTTTCGTTATGCTTTTGTTTGGTTTAACACAGGGAATGCAACCAATAGTTGGTTATAATTATGGAGCAAGACTTTATGACAGAGTGTTAGATGTTCTTGGCAAATGCACAATTGGTGGTATTGTGATAATGAGTACTGGTTTTATTCTCATGGAACTTTTCCCTACTGCAGCAGCACGCATATTTACAACAGACGAAAACTTAATTGCTTATGCAAAGATAGGATTTAGATATGTCTTTGCTTCATTTCCAATAGTAGGTTTTCAAATTGTAGCTTCTAATTTCTTTCAATCTGTTGGGCAAGCTAAGAAATCAATTTTTGTTTCCTTGACTCGTCAGGTGCTTTTCTTGGTTCCAATGCTTTTAATCTTGCCTCCATTTTTTGGAATTAAAGGTGTATGGGTTTCTTTCCCTATTTCCGATATTACTTCTTCTGTGCTTTCTTTTATTCTTTTGAGAAGAGAGGTTTTAAAACTTAAGAAAATGGAGCAACCTTTGTATAGTGAATAACCAAAAGTAAAAAACAAAGTCAAAAGTAAAGATTCTTTCGCTTAAAATGTCTATCTTTGCAACTTTAATCAATCATTCAATAAGAGAAAAATAAGACACAATGGCAGAAAGAGGAAAAGTAAGACAGAAAAAGCAAGATAGCTCACAGAATTACAAAATGGTACAAGTGGCAGTGCAGGTTTTGCAAGACAAAAAGGCAAAGGGAATAACCGTTATAGACCTTAGAAATGTTGATGGCTCACTTTTTGACTATTATGTCCTATGTACAGGTAACTCTCCTTCGCATATTGATACACTGAGCAGAGAGGTAGATGACAAAATCAATGAGAAAATGAAAATATCTGCCAAAAGAATTGAGGGTTTGCAAAACTGCCAATGGGTGTTACTTGACTATTTTGATGTAATAATTCATGTTATGCTTAAGGAAACAAGAGAGTTCTATAACATAGAGAACCTTTGGCGCGATGCTCCTCAGCAACATTTTGAAGATATAGAATAAACTTAAAACCCAACGACTCGTATGGATAATAACAATAATAATCCAAACCGTAAGAAGCAACAATTCAAAAATCCATTGAACAAATCACCAAAGTTTAAGTTCAATATCTATTGGATTTACATTGTTTTGTTTGCTGTTTTTGGTATAATTTGGTTCACAAATAGTGGAGATAGCACAACAAGTAGAGAAATTGATTGGGTAAAAGCTCAAAAGGTGCTTCTAAATAATGATTATTCCAAAATAAATGTTGTCAATAAAGAGTTTGCAGAGATATATATTAAATCAGATGCTATTTCTCGTGGAGATACTCTTTATAATGACTTGCATACTAAAAACTTTATAGGTACAGATAATAGTACAAAGAATGCTTTTTACATATATAAATTTGGCGATTTAGACAATTTCCGCTCTCAATTGCAGACAGTGAGCAATCAACTAATAGTTAAAGATACTATTGGAGTGATTGATCAAGTGGCTCGCCAACAAATCATAGCTTCACATCAAATTCCACTTTCTTTTGAGACTCGTAAAAGTCTTTGGGATAATAATATGTTCTCAATGATTCTTTCTTTTGTTGTTCTTATTGTTATTTGGGTAGTGTTTTTCAGAATGATGAGAGGAGGCTCTAGCGGAGGCGGAGGTCTTGGTGGCGGTATATTTAACGTAGGGAAGTCAAAGGCTCGCTTATATGATAAAGAAAATGACACCAAAGTAACATTTGCTGATGTGGCAGGCTTAGAGGGTGCAAAGGTTGAGGTAATGGAGATAGTGGATTTCCTTAAGAATCCAAAAAAATATACTTCTCTTGGTGGCAAGATACCAAAGGGAGCGCTACTTGTAGGTTCTCCGGGAACAGGAAAAACTCTTTTGGCAAAGGCTGTGGCAGGTGAGGCAAGAGTTCCTTTCTTCTCTTTGTCTGGATCAGACTTTGTGGAAATGTTTGTTGGAGTTGGTGCCTCAAGAGTCAGAGATTTGTTTAAGACAGCAAAGGAAAAAGCTCCTTGTATAATATTCATTGATGAGATTGATGCCATTGGTCGTGCCAGAGGTAAGAACCTTGCATCTGGATCTAATGATGAAAGAGAGAATACCCTCAATCAACTCTTGACAGAAATGGACGGCTTTGGTACAAACGCAGGAGTGATAATTTTAGCTGCTACAAATCGTGCAGATGTTTTGGATAAAGCCCTTTTGAGGGCAGGAAGATTTGACAGACAAATATATGTAGATTTGCCAGACGTTAATGAAAGAAAAGAAATCTTTGCTGTACATACCAAAGGTTTGAAATACGACAAAAAAGGCGTTAGTTTGGACTTCTTGGCTAAACAAACACCGGGATTTTCTGGTGCAGACATAGCCAATATCTGCAATGAGGCAGCGCTGATTGCTGCAAGACACAACAAAAAGATTATTGAGCGTCAAGATTTTCTTGATGCTGTGGATAGAATAATTGGAGGCTTAGAAAAGAAGAATAAAGTAATAGCACCAAACGAAAAGAAAGCCATAGCTTATCACGAGGCAGGTCATGCTTCTGTTAGTTGGTGTTTGCAATATGCTCATCCTTTGGTTAAGGTAACTATTGTACCACGCGGACAAGCTCTTGGAGCTGCATGGTACTTACCAGAAGAAAGACAGATTACTACAAAAACTCAGATGTTGCACGAGATGATGTCTTTGCTTGGAGGTAGAGCATCAGAAGAATTGGTTTTTGGAGAGGCTTCTACTGGAGCATTGAATGATTTGGAGAGAGTAACAAAGATGGCGTATGCAATGGTGGCTTATTATGGTTTAGATGGACAAATAGGCAATCTTAGTTACTATGATTCCACTGGTCAAAGTGAATATGGCTTTACAAAACCTTTTTCAGAGAAGACTGCTGAGCAAATAGATACTCAGATACGTCAAATGGTTGAAGAGGCTTACCGACAGACTAAGTCTATACTTTCAGAAAATAGGGAAAAACTTGATAGATTAGCACAGATACTTTACGACAAGGAGGTTATATTCCGTGAAGACGTTGAGGAGATTTTTGGAAAACGTCCTTGGGATACACCCGCAATAGAAGAAGTTAGTGCAAAACCTAAAGAAGAAGAAAATAACAATGATCCAGAGCAACAAGACTCTGAAACTGAAAAACTGAACCAAGAGTAATGAAAGGAAATGCAGAAAAGGAAAAAGTACTGAAACTTATCCGTAATGCGCTTTTAGACAAAGGTAATGTACCTTATCCTTTATTGGATATGGATTCGGAAGTTTATAATTTAATAAACGATGACCCTGTAATGTATTTTGCAGAGAATATTGCTAATTGTGGAGGTAAATTTATCTATTGCACAAGTGAAGATGACTTGACAAGTAAACTTGCAACTCTTATGCGGTATCGTAATTGGGAAAATCAAATTACATCATACAGCAAACAATTACATGACTTTCTTTTGGCAGGAGGAGTGAATACCACTACACACAAACAAAATCAACAAGTGGGAGTATCTCTTTGTTATTCTATTTGTGCAAGAAGTGGTGCTATAATCTTTACTTCAAATAATCAAGAAGAAAATAATATGACCTCTTTTCCTTCAATCTTTATTGTTATAGCTTTCACTTCTCAAATAGCAACAGATATGGAAACGGCATTAAAGCAACTTTCCTCATCAATGCCAGAGAATATAACAATTCTTCGTCCAAGCAATTTGATTAAAGATGAGATAAAAGAATTGTATGTATTCACAGTAGAGAACTTAAACCAAAAGTAACAAAGATGAACAACATTAAACAAAGGACAATCACAGGAGTAGTTTATGTCTTGGCTGTTATTTGCGCAATAATATTCTCTCCTTACATTACTATTGGGTTTTTTGGCGCTGTGGCAATGATAGCTTTGTGGGAGTTTTACCATAATTTGAAAGAGATAAACATTCATCCTAACTATATAATGGGTTATGCAATTGCAATATTATTTTATTTGCTTTTTGTGTTGTTTAGGTTTATTATAGGAAAGAAGGATTCCTTTATTGCAGATACTGATGTTTATGATTTGATAGCAATTTATGCTATTATTGGAGTTGCTTTTTTGTTTTTGCTCGTGTTTATTACTTTTTTGGTTGAGATATTTAGGAAAAAAGAAAATCCATTTTCAAATATAGCTTATACTTTACTTGGCATAGTATATATTGTGTTGCCTATGGGATTGCTAAATTCTCTCAATGTAGGCAAGGAAAGCTCTGCTATTTGTGGTATAGCTAATTTTACTCCTCACATACTAATGGGTATATTTATTATTGCATGGACTAATGATACTTTTGCTTATCTTGTAGGTATGAAGTTTGGAAAGCACAAATTTTGTGAAAGGATTTCTCCTAAGAAGACTTGGGAAGGATTTTTGGGAGGTTTGTTGTTTTCTCTCATTGCTGGTTTTTGTATTGCTATTTTTGTGAATTGGGGACAAACAATCCAAGTGCTATGCATGCGTATTTGCTTTTGGATAGGCATGGCTTTAATTATTAGCATTATTGGCACAATGGGAGACTTGGTGGAGTCAATGTTTAAGCGTCAATTAGGAATAAAGGATTCAGGGAACATACTTCCAGGACACGGTGGTATGCTTGACAGATTTGATATTATATTTATGATAGTACCATTTGTGGCTATCTATTTAATGATTACAGTTTTAATTTAGCTTATGAAGAGAATGCACATACACAAAGAGGGTTACAAGATAATTGCAGTGGATATTGCTCTTGCAGTTGTTCTATTAAGTTTAATGGAATACTTTATTCCTAAATGGAATTGGTTTTGGTACACTTTGGCTGCTGCTATTGTAATTCTGTGTCTTGTAATAATACGTTTCTTTCGTATTCCTCAAAGAGAGATGTTGCACAATGATGATTTTGTTATTGGCTCTGCTGATGGAACTATTGTTGTTGTGGAACAAGTCTATGAACCTGAGTTTTTGAAAGAAGAGTGTATTCAAATCTCTACTTTTATGTCTCCAAACAATGTCCATGTCAATCGTTACCCTATTTCTGGCAAGATAGTTTATTATAATTACCACAACGGCAGATACATTATTGCTAAACACCCAAAGAGTTCTACTCTTAACGAACGCACAAGTATTTGCATAGAAAGAGCTGACGGCAAACGTATTCTTGTTCGTCAGATAGCAGGAGCTCTTGCTCGCCGAATAGTTTGCTATGCTAAAGAAGGACAAAGTGTAAAGCAAGGAGAGGAACTTGGTTTCATTAAATTTGGTTCAAGAGTTGATCTTTTCATTCCTCTATCAAGCGACATACATGTTGAAATAGAAGACAAGGTAAAGGGAGGTGTTAGTGTTATTGCAACGCTATAAAAGCTTATAATATGACTTTTGTAGATCAAATTATATATGAGGATAATCATATTTTGGTTATCAATAAACTCTCTTCACAAATTGTACATTCAGATAAGACTGGCGATGCTTCGTTAGTTGATTTTATCAAAAACTATCTGAGAGAAAAATATTCAAAACCTGGAAATATCTATTGCGGAGTGGTACATCGCCTTGATAGACCAGTGAGTGGTGTTTGCGTGTTTGCAAAAACGCAAAAAGCTCTTGTGAGACTGAATAAGGAAGTAAAAGAACGTGTTTTCAAAAAGAAGTATTGGGCTATAGTTCGTCAAGCCCCTAAGATAGAAGAGGCAACTCTTGTGGATTATCTTTTGAAGAATGAAAAGCAAAACAAGTCTTACGTAACTAAAGATACAGAGAATGGTTTAAGAGCAGAGTTACACTACAAGACAATTGCACATAGTAATTACTATACTTTGTTAGAAGTGCAGTTAATGACAGGGCGTCATCATCAAATACGTTGTCAGTTAGCCAATATAGGCTGTCCAATAAAGGGAGATTTGAAATATGGTTTTGGAAGAAGCAATCGTATTTCTTCCATATCTCTTCATGCAAGAGAATTGACACTAATACATCCAACATTAAAGACAGAAATGACTTTCAGAGCACCGGTGCCAGATGAATCACTGTGGCATGTTTTGGAAGATGCTATTGACTAATTTTTTTCTTTGTTTTAGCAAATCGGATCTTTGTTTTAGAAAATTATTTCTTTGTTTCGTTGGTGTGAAACTTTGTTTTAATTTTCTGTTTCTTTGATTTAGGAATGGGCTTTTGCATTACATAGAAAAGGCTAATCTTTCTAAAGAAAGCATAATCAGATTCTATTTTGCGCAAACCAAGTTTTAGCACAACTAAGTTGTAATTGCACCTTGTCTAAATAATATTTTAGCTATCTTTGCACTCATGAATGACAAATATAATATAGTATGGTTTGATGCTTTGGCTTCCACTCAAAGTTTTATGGAAGAAAATAGCAATAACTTGCAGCAAAAGGAGTGGAATGTTGTTGCAACATCAAATCAAGAGCAGGGAAGAGGACAAGGTAAAAATAAATGGGAAAGCAAAAAGGGTAAAAATCTTGCTTTTTCTTTGTGTCTTATGCCTGAGTTTATAAGTGTTGAAAGGCAATTTGTGCTCACACAACTCTACTCTTTGGGTATTTGTGATATGCTTTCAAATTATATAGATGAGAAAACAGTTAAGATAAAATGGCCTAATGACATATATATTGGTACTAATAAAATATGTGGAATGCTGGTTACAAATAAAATTATTGGTGCTAATATTTGTAGTTCTATTAGTGGTATTGGCATAAATGTAAATCAAACAGAGTTTTCTTATGCACCAAATCCAACCTCTATTAAGATAGAAAGAGAAAAAAAAGAAGATATAAGTATACAAGAAGTATTGAATTTGAGTTTGCAAAGCATAGATTTAAGGTATCAAAGGTTGAAAAAAGAGGGGATAGATGCATATAAAAATGAGTATATGCAAAGATTGTTATACTATAATGAATGGAAAAAATATCAGCTTTTAAGTGGTGAGGAAATAGAGGCAAAAATCATAGATGTGAATGAATATGGATATCTGATTTTACAGAAAAGAGATGTAAAAGTACTCTCTTTCGAGCTAAAGGAAATAAAATTTTTGCACAGATAAAGTGTTTATTTCCCGTTTGTTGTCATAAGATGATAAAATGAAAGCATATTTTTAGTTCAAAAAATTAGGCTGCAATCATTAAAAGGTGTATCTTTGCAACCGCTTTTAAAGAAAAAGCAGATGTTCTTTGAGAGGAGATTTATCAGTAAAGTTGGAAAACTATTTTGGAAGAAAAATGATGAAAAATTTTGTCAGCACAAAAAATATTTCTAATTTTGCATTTTCTTTACTTTAAAGAGAAAAGTGAAGTAGTAGAATAAAAGCCGATGTAGCTCAGTTGGCCAGAGCAGCTGATTTGTAATCAGCGGGTCGGGGGTTCGAATCCCTCTATCGGCTCAATTTTCTATAAGGTAAAGGGTAAGGGAGAGTCGCATAGTGGCAATTGCAACAGACTGTAAATCTGTCCTCTTCGGAGTTCAGTGGTTCGAGTCCACTCTCTCCCACCATTAACTTTATTTGAGATAGGTAATAAGCGGAAGTAGCTCATTTGGTAGAGCGATAGCCTTCCAAGCTATAGGTGGCGAGTTCGAGCCTCGTCTTCCGCTCAAGTTTAAAGATACAGAACGAATAGAATATTCTATCCGTTCTTATTGGTGTAAATAAACTACTCATTGAATTTTGAAGATAAAAAGCTTTCAAACGTTAGTGAGATATAAACAAGAAAAACACATTAAATAATTTAACACGTCAATTATTATGGCAAAAGAAAAATTCGACCGTTCAAAACCACACGTTAATATTGGTACTATTGGTCATGTTGACCACGGTAAGACAACATTGACAGCTGCTATCACAAAAGTATTAGCAGAAAAGGGATTATCTGAAGTTAAGAGTTTTGATTCTATTGATTCTGCTCCAGAGGAAAAGGAAAGAGGTATTACAATTAACACTGCACACGTAGAGTATCAAACTGAAACACGCCACTATGCACACGTTGACTGTCCGGGACACGCTGACTATGTAAAGAATATGGTTACAGGTGCTGCTCAAATGGATGGTGCTATCTTGGTAGTTGCTGCAACAGATGGTCCTATGCCTCAAACACGTGAGCACATTTTGCTTGCTCGTCAGGTTGGTGTACCTCGTATGGTTGTATTTATGAATAAGGTTGACTTGGTTGATGACCCAGAGTTATTAGACCTTGTTGAAATGGAAATTCGTGATTTGTTGAAGTTCTATGGCTTTGATGAAGAGACTCCTATTATTCGTGGTAGTGCTCTTGGAGCATTAAATGGAGAGCCTAAATGGGTTGAAAAAGTAGATGAGTTAATGAAGGCTGTTGACGAATGGATTCCACTTCCAGCAAGAGATAAAGATAAAGATTTCTTAATGCCTATTGAGGATGTGTTCTCTATTACAGGACGTGGTACTGTTGCTACAGGTCGTATAGAAACAGGCGTTATTAAAATTGGAGATCCTGTTGATATCATTGGTATGGGAGCAGAAAAACTTAAATCTACTGTTACAGGAGTAGAGATGTTCCGTAAATTACTTGATGACGGTGAGGCAGGAGACAATGTGGGTTTGTTGCTTAGAGGTATAGACAAGGAAGAAATCCGTAGAGGTATGGTTATTGCTAAACCTGGTTCTGTTAAGCCTCATAAGAAATTTAAGGCTGAGGTGTATATTCTTAAGAAAGAAGAAGGCGGTCGTCACACTCCATTCCACAACCACTATCGTCCACAGTTCTATTTCAGAACTACTGATGTTACAGGAGAGATAACTCTTCCAGAAGGAACTGAAATGGTAATTCCAGGGGATAACTTAACTATCACAGTTGATTTGCTTTCTGAGATCGCTTTGAACCAAAATCTTCGTTTTGCTATCCGTGAAGGTGGTAGAACAGTAGGTGCTGGTCAGGTTACTGAAATTTTAGACTAATAATTAGTTTAATATACAATACGAAGAGAGAAACTAAGCTAAAAAGTAAGGGGCTCTTTTTGTATTTTAAGGGACGTAGTTCAAGGGTAGAATAGTGGTCTCCAAAACCATTGATGGGAGTTCGAATCTCTCCGTCCCTGCTAACAAAAAAAAATAAATAATTGATGTCAAAGATAGTTACCTACGTAAAAGAAAGCTATGACGAACTTACACATAAGGTGTCATGGCCAACAATGTCAGAATTGACTAACAGTACATTTGTAGTATTTGTTGCTTCTTTAATAATTGCATTAATCATATTTATTATGGATATTGCATGTGGAGTACATCCTACAATGTTTTGGAAAGGTATTCTTGGTTACATATATAGTATGATGGGATAAAACCCATTTTGCTTTTTTATATATCTTGCTTCCCAATGACAAGAGTTTCTTTTGTCTGAGATATATAAAATCAATCAATGGTTTATTTTTGAGATTACATCAATTCAATTATTAGATTCAAATATGAGTGGACAAGTTAAGAAGTGGTACGTTGTACGAGCAATATCAGGTAAGGAAAAGAAAGCCAAAGAATACATTGAAAGCGAAATTTCTCGCCGTGGTTTGCAACAGTATGTTTCTCAGGTACTAATTCCAACAGAAAAAGTTTATTCAGTACGCAATGGTAAAAGGGTTACAAAAGAGAGAAATCTCTTTCCTGGCTATGTGCTTATTGAAGCAGATTTGGGGGAAAATGAAGAGATAGCTCATATTATTACGTCTGTTCCAAATGTTTTAGACTTTTTGAGTGAGAAGGATCACAAACCTATTCCAATTCAGGATAGAGAAGTGAATCGTATCTTAGGAAAGATGGATGAAATGTATGAACAGGTAGGAGAAATGACAGATCCATTCATTATTGGTGAGAGCGTAAAAATAATAGATGGACCATTCAGTAACTTTACAGGCATAATTGATTCTATAAATGAAGATAAGAAAAAGCTAAATGTGGAGGTTAAGATTTTTGGTCGTAAGACTCCGGTTGAGTTATCTTTTATTCAGGTTGAAAAGGAGTAGTCAAATAAATTATTAATAATCTAAAAGCACAAAGTCAAAGAAAAATGGCAAAAGAAGTTGCAGGATTAATTAAACTGCAAATTAAAGGAGCTTCTGCAAATCCAGCACCACCAATAGGTCCAGCACTCGGAGCTAAAGGTGTTAACATTATGGAATTTTGTAAGCAGTTTAATGCTCGTACTCAAGACCAAAAAGGCAAATTGGTACCAGTTATTATTACTGTTTATGCAGATAAGTCTTTTGATTTCGTAGTTAAAACTCCACCTGTTGCAGTGCAATTGAAAGAAGTAGCTAAACTTCAGAGTGGTTCAGCAGAGCCCAATCGTAAGAAAGTTGCAAATCTTTCAGAGGTACAAGTACGCACTATTGCTGAGGCAAAAATGGTAGACCTTAATTGTTTCACAATTGAATCAGCAATTAGTGTTGTGAAAGGTACAGCAAGGAGTATGGGTATTACAGTTAAAGGATAGTCCTTTGACTAAAAGTATTAATTAGAAATTTTCAAAACAGAAAATGGCAAAACTATCGAAAAATCAAAAAGAAGCCGCAGCTAAATATGATTTGTCAAAGTTGTATTCTTTAGATGAAGCTGTTAATATGGTAAAGAATTTGACTTTTACTAAGTTTGATGCATCTGTTGATTTAGATGTTCGCCTTGGAGTTGACCCTCGTAAGGCAAATCAAATGGTAAGAGGTATTGTTACTTTACCACATGGAACAGGTAAGACTAAGAGAGTATTAGTACTTTGCAGTCAAGAAAAAGAAGAAGAAGCTAAGGCTGCCGGAGCTGATTATGTTGGAATGGATGAATATCTTGACAAGATAAAAGGCGGTTGGACGGATGTCGATGTAATTATTACAATGCCAAGTGTCATGCCTAAAATTGGAGCATTAGGAAAAATATTAGGTCCTCGTGGCTTAATGCCTAACCCAAAAACAGGTACTGTTACAATGGAAATCGGTAAAGCTGTCCAAGAAGTAAAGATGGGTAAAATTGATTTCAAAGTAGACAAAACAGGTATCATTCATACCAGTGTTGCTCGTGTGTCTTTTGAGCCAAAAGCTATAGCTGACAATGCCAATGAGGTATTATCAACTATAATTAAATTGAAACCATCTACTGCAAAGGGTACTTATGTTAAGAGTGTAACAATCTCTTCAACTATGAGTAAGGGAGTGAAAATTGACCCTAAATCCATAAGTAAATAATCTTCAAGACAAACATTGGAAATATGAGAAAAGAAGATAAAGGACAATTAATTGAGACTATCGGTAAGGAATTATCAAAGTATTCTTATATATATTTAGTTGATATTGGCGGATTAAATTCTGTTGATACAGCTAAACTAAGAAGATTGAGCTTCCGTAGGGAAGTAGAACTTATGGTAGTTAAAAACACATTGCTAAGAAAAGCAATGGAAAAGTCAGGAATGAACTATTCAGAGCTCTTTCCTGCTCTTAAAGGTTCTACTTCTGTCATGCTTTCAAACGTCAACAATGCACCAGCTAAGATAATTAAGAGTTTTAGAGCTACAAGTTCTAAACCTATTTTGAAAGCTGCTTATGTAGAAGAATTTTTCTACATGGGAGATGAGAGTTTGGATATGTTAGTAAATATCAAATCCAAGAAAGAACTTATTGCAGATATTATTGCTGCATTACAATCTCCTGCAAAGAATGTTATTGGAGCATTACAAAGTAGTGCAAATACAATATCAGGCGTAGTAAAAACATTATCAGAAAGAGAATAAGAAAATATTTAGTGTTAAACATTTAAAACGAAAAATAAAATGGCAGATTTAAAAGCAATAGCAGAAGAATTAGTTAATTTAACTGTAAAAGACGTAAAAGAATTAGCTGACATACTAAAGAATGAGTATGGTATTGAACCAGCAGCAGCAGCAGTAGCAGTAGCAGCTCCAGCAGCAGGTGGTGTAGCAGCAGCAGAGGAAAAAACAGCATTTGATGTTGTTCTTGCAGAGGCTGGTGCTTCAAAATTAAATGTAGTAAAGTTGGTTAAAGATCTTTGTTCTCTTGGATTAAAAGAAGCTAAGGAATTAGTTGACGCTGCTCCTAAGACACTTAAAGAAGGTGTAGCTAAAGACGAGGCTGAAGCTTTGAAAGCTAAGTTAGAAGAAGCTGGTGCAAAAGTTGAAATAAAATAAGACATTTCACAGCAAAATTATTATAGGAATAAGGTATTCTTAGGGTAGAATACCTATTCCTTATTTGTGTTTGTAGATACCTTATTTTTTAACTCATTTATTTTTACAACCTTGGCAAAGAATAAACCCACATTAGTAAGTTTTGCAAAAGTAAAACATTTTGATTATCCAGACTTTTTGGATATTCAATTGAAATCGTTTCAAGACTTTTTTCAGCTTGAAACAAATTCTGAAAATAGAGTAAATGAAGGCTTATATAAAGTCTTTGCAGAAAATTTTCCTATTTCAGACGCAAGAAACAATTTTGTGTTAGAGTTTCTTGATTATTTCATAGATCCTCCTCGCTATTCAATAGAAGAATGTATAGAAAGAGGATTAACATTTAGCGTTCCACTTAAGGCTAAATTAAAATTATATTGTACAGATCCAGAGCACGAAGACTTTGAAACAATTATACAAGATGTTTATTTGGGAATGATCCCTTATATGACACCAAGAGGTACATTTGTGATAAATGGAGCAGAAAGAGTTGTTGTCTCTCAGTTACACCGTTCTCCAGGAGTGTTTTTTGGTACAAGTAATCATGCAAACGGTATGCAGTTGTATTCTGCTCGTATCATACCTTTCAAGGGATCATGGATGGAGTTTACAACAGACATTAACAATGTAATGTATGCTTACATTGACCGTAAAAAGAAACTGCCAATAACTACTCTTTTAAGAGCAATAGGTTATGAGACAGATAAAGATATTTTGGAAATCTTCAATCTTGCCGAAGAAATAAAGGTTACAAAGGCTAATTTAAAGAAAGTTATAGGAAGAAAATTAGCTGCAAGAGTTGTGCATTCATGGCTTGAAGATTTTGTTGACGAAGATACAGGAGAAGTTGTATCAATAGAGCGTACAGAGGTTATTATAGATAGAGAAACCGAATTAACAGAAGATAATATACAGCAAATTATAGATTCAGGTGTTCAATCAATATTACTACATACAGAAGAATCAAGTACTGCAAGTGATTATTCTATTATTTTCAATACACTTCAAAAAGATACTGCTAACAATGCCAAGGAAGCCGTAGAATTTATTTATAGGCAGTTGAGAAGTGCTGAACCACCTGATGAAGAAACAGCAAGAAGAGTAATAGAACAGTTATTCTTTTCAGATAAACGTTATGATCTTGGAGATGTGGGACGTTATAGGATTAACAAAAAATTAGATTTGCATGTTTCTGATAGCGTAAAGGTCTTAACAAAAGAAGATATAATCTCAATTATCCGTTATTTGATTGAACTTATCAATTCAAAGACGGAGGTAGATGATATAGACCACTTAAGTAATCGTAGAGTAAGAACAGTAGGTGAGCAGTTAGGTGCTCAATTTGGTGTTGGTCTTGCTCGTATGTCACGTACTATTCGTGAAAGAATGAATGTAAGGGATAATGAAGTCTTTACTCCAACAGATTTGATAAATGCCAAGACACTTTCATCTGTTATAAACTCATTCTTTGGTACAAACCAATTATCCCAGTTTATGGATCAAACCAATCCATTGGCAGAACTTACTCATAAGAGACGTATTTCTGCACTTGGACCTGGAGGTTTGTCAAGAGAAAGGGCTGGATTTGAGGTGAGAGACGTTCACTATACACACTACGGTCGTTTATGTACAATAGAAACACCAGAAGGACCAAATATTGGTTTGATTTCTTCATTGTGTGTATTTGCTAAGATAAATAATCTTGGTTTTATAGAAACTCCTTATTATAAGGTTGAAAATGGGAAAGTATTTAATAATCAATCACCAGTTTATTTAAGTGCAGAAGAAGAGGAAGAAAAAATTGTTGCTCAAGCTTCTACACTAGTAGACAAAGATGGAAAAATACTTTTAGACAGAATAAAGACAAGAAAGCAAGCAGACTTCCCAATCGTTGCTCCAGAGCAAATAGATTTGATGGATGTTGGAGCAAACCAAATTTCTTCAATAGCTGCTTCTTTGATTCCATTCTTGGAACATGATGATGCTAACCGTGCCTTAATGGGTTCTAACATGATGCGTCAAGCTGTTCCATTACTTGACCCTGAAATTCCAATTGTTGGTACAGGAATTGAGCCTTATGTGGCAAGAGATTCAAGAGTTTTGCTGCTATCAGAGGGTGAAGGTGTCATAGATTATGTTGATGCAGAAAAAATTATTGTTAGATATGCTCGCGATGAGAAAAATAGAAAAGTAAGCTTTGATGATGATACAAAGACATATTATTTGACTAAGTATCAAAGAACAAATCAAAGTACTGCAATAACACAACGCCCTATTGTAAATAAGGGAGACAAAGTTAAGAAAGGTCAAGTCCTTACAGAAGGTTATGCAACAAAAGATGGAGTCCTTTCATTGGGAAGAAATCTTCAGGTTGCATTTATGCCTTGGAAAGGCTACAATTATGAGGATGCCATTGTTATTTCAGAAAAGGTTGTTAAGTATGACCTTTTTACATCTGTTCATGTTGAAGAATTTGTGACAGAAGTAAGAGAAACAAAGAGAGGGTTGGAAGAGCTGACAAAAGATATTCCAAATGTTTCTTTGGAGGCAACAAAAGACCTTGACGAACAAGGAATGGTTAGAATTGGAGCTTACGTTAAGGAGGGTGATATTTTAGTTGGGAAAATAACTCCTAAAGGAGAGAGCGATCCAACTCCAGAAGAAAAACTTCTTAGAGCTATATTTGGTGATAAAGCAGGCGATGTAAAAGATGCTTCTTTGAAAGTTCCACCATCAGTAAGTGGTGTGGTAATAAATAAGAAACTATTTACAAGACTAATAAAAGATAAAAAGACAAGAGCAAAGGATAAAGAAATTATCAAAGGACTCAAAGAAAAGAGTGATAAGGAACTTGATGCTTTGAAGAATAAACTTGTAGATAAGTTACTTGTTATTGTTGCAGGTAAAGTATCTCAGGGAGTATTTTCTTCTTTTAATGAAGAATTGATTCCCAAAAAGAGCAAGTTTAATCAAAAAATGCTTTCTTCTATTAACTATGATACTGTAAATCCTAACAAATGGACAACAGATAAGGAAACAAACGAACTGATTAAAGACTTGTTGAATAATTACAATATTCGTTGTCGTGAAATTCAAGGTAAGTTTGCTCGTCAGTCTTTTGTTCAATCAATAGGAGATGATTTGCCTGCAGGAATTGTTCAAATGGCAAAGATATATATTGCAAAGAAGAGAAAGTTGAGAGTTGGAGACAAGATGTCTGGTCGTCACGGGAACAAAGGTATTGTTGCAAAAATAGTACGTGAAGAAGATATGCCATTTTTGGAAACAGGAAAGCCAGTAGATATTGTTCTTAATCCACTTGGTGTGCCTTCTCGTATGAACCTTGGACAGATATTTGAGACTGTTTTAGGTTGGGCAGGCAAGGAATTGGGCTTACGTTTTGAAACTCCAATCTTTGATGGAGCAACTCTTGATGATGTTAATGGATATATGCGCAAAGCTGGATTGCCAGAGAATGGTAAGTGCTATCTATATGATGGTGAAACAGGAGAGCGTTTTGATCAGGCAGCAACAGTTGGATACATTTATATGTTGAAACTGCACCATATGATTGATGATAAGATGCATGCTCGTTCAATAGGACCTTACTCATTGATTACACAACAACCACTTGGAGGTAAGGCTCAATTTGGAGGACAACGTTTTGGAGAAATGGAAGTTTGGGCATTGGAGGCATTTGGTGCTGCCAATGTACTACAAGAAATACTTACAGTAAAATCCGATGATGTTGTTGGCAGAGCTAAGGCTTACGAGGCTATAGTCAAAGGAGACAATATGCCAACACCAGGTATTCCTGAGTCATTCAATGTTTTAATTCATGAACTTAGAGGTCTTGCTTTAGAAGTAACTTTTGACAATAATAAAGATAAATCAAAGGCTTTGTTAGGTGAGGAAGATAGTTCAACAATAAAATCAAATTAGTAGTATGGCAATAAAGAAAGAAAGCTTGATAAATAGCAATTTTAACACAATGACAATCTCTCTTGCCTCTCCAGAGAGTATATTGGAGCGTTCAAGAGGAGAAGTTCTTAAACCAGAAACTATCAATTATAGAACATATAAACCTGAGAGAGATGGTTTGTTCTGTGAGAGAATTTTTGGACCTGTAAAAGATTGGGAATGCCATTGTGGAAAATATAAGAGAATACGTTATAAGGGTATAATTTGTGATAGATGTGGTGTTGAGGTTACAGAAAAGAAAGTGCGTCGTGAGAGAATGGGACACATTCAACTTGTTGTCCCTGTTGCTCATATATGGTTTTTCCGTTCTTTACCTAATAAAATAGGAGCTCTTTTGGGATTAAAGAGTAGGGATTTGGAGCAAGTTATTTACTATGAGAAGTATATTGTAATAAATAAAGGTGTTCTAACTTATGATCTTGAAGGAGAAGGAATAGAAAAATGCACTCTCATAGATGAAACACAATACACTGCATGTATAGATTCATTGCCAGAAGAAAATCAACTTTTGCCAGATGATGACCCTAATAAGTTTGTTGCAAAGATGGGGGGAGAGGCTCTAATGATACTTTTAAAAGAATTAGACCTTGATAAACTTTCTTACGAACTTAGGCACAAAGCAAGCAAGGAGACTTCACAACAAAGAAAGCAAGAAGCATTGAAAAGACTTAATGTTGTAGAGGCTTTTCGTGAAGGACAGCAAAGAATAGAAAATCGTCCAGAGTGGATGATTGTTCAGGTTGTACCTGTTATTCCACCAGATCTTCGTCCCCTTGTACCATTAGATGGAGGACGTTTTGCAACTTCTGATCTAAATGATTTATATCGTAGAGTAATTATAAGAAACAATCGTTTAAAGAGACTTATAGAAATCAAAGCTCCTGATGTTATCATGCGTAACGAAAAACGTATGTTGCAAGAGGCTGTTGATTCGTTGTTTGACAATTCTAGAAAAGTAAGTTCAGTAAAATCAGAATCAAATAGAGCATTAAAATCTTTATCTGATAGTTTAAAAGGGAAACAAGGACGTTTCCGTCAAAACTTATTAGGTAAACGTGTTGACTACTCTGGTCGTTCTGTAATTGTTGTAGGACCTACATTGAAGATGCATGAGTGTGGTTTGCCAAAGGATATGGCTTCAGAGCTTTTTAAACCATTCATAATTCGCAAGATGTTGGAACGTGGTATTGTCAAAACAGTTAAATCAGCAAAAAAAATAGTAGATAGAAGAGACCCAGTAGTATGGGAAATTCTTGAAAATATATTAAAGGGGCACCCTGTTATGCTTAACCGTGCCCCTACACTTCACCGTTTGGGTATTCAAGCTTTCCAACCAAAACTTGTAGAAGGTAAAGCTATTAGATTGCATCCATTGGTTTGTACGGGATTTAATGCCGACTTTGATGGTGACCAAATGGCTGTTCATGTGCCACTTGGAAATGCCGCTGTCTTAGAGGCACAAATTCTTATGCTTTCATCTCATAATATTCTTAACCCTGCTAACGGAGCTCCTGTCACAGTACCTTCTCAAGATATGGTTTTGGGATTATATTACATGACAAAGGGAAGAAAGAGTGATGCTGATTTGAGAATTAAAGGTGAGGGTATGACATTCTATTCTCCAGAAGAAGTACAGATTGCATATAATCAAAAGGCTTTGGATTTGCATGCAAATATTACTTTTAGAAGAGAATATACAACTCGCACAGGCGAAAAGAGAGTTGAGAGAGTGGCAACAACAGCCGGAAGAGTGCTATTTAATAATCTTGTTCCAGAAGGTTATGATGGCAATATAGGTGAAGAAATTAAAAATGGATATATCAACAAGGTTATTAAAAAATCTGCTCTTAGAGATATTATTGGAGATGTTTTAAAAGTATGCGGTACAGCTAAAACAGTACAATTCCTTGATGATATTAAGAACCTTGGTTACTATATGGCTTTCCGTGGTGGATTATCATTTAACCTTGGAGACATTATTATCCCAGAAGAAAAAGTTAAACTTATTGCAAAGGCAAATGAAGAAGTTGATGCAGTTGTAGGTAACTATCAAATGGGACTTATTACAAACAATGAGCGTTATAATCAGATAATTGATATTTGGACAAACACAAATAGAGACCTTACAGATTATGTAATGCAGACAATTTCAAGGGATAGACAAGGATTTAACTCAGTATATATGATGCTTGACTCTGGAGCCCGTGGTTCTAAAGAGCAAATTCGTCAGCTTGCAGGTATGCGTGGACTTATGGCAAAGCCTCAAAAGTCTGGTGCCTCAGGAGCAGAGATTATTGAAAATCCTATCATTGCTAACTTCAAAGAAGGTTTGTCAGTTCTTGAGTACTTCATTTCTACACATGGTGCAAGAAAAGGTTTGGCCGATACAGCCCTTAAGACTGCTGAAGCAGGATATTTGACAAGACGTTTGGTAGATGTAACTCAAGATGTAATCATTTCTGAGGAAGATTGTGGTACTCTTAGAGGAATACCAACAACGGCTTTGAAAAAAAATGAGGAAGTTGTTCAATCACTATATGACAGAATTCTTGGTCGTGTAACTTTGCATGATATTGTTCACCCAATTACAGGTGAATTGATTGCAAAGGCTGGTGATGAATTAACAGAAGATATTTGCCAAAAGATAGAAGATTCTCCAATTGAAGAAGTAGAGATACGTTCTGTTCTTACTTGTGAATCTAAACATGGTGTTTGTGCAAAATGTTATGGTAGAAATCTTGCCTCAGGACGTATGGTTGAAAGAGGTGAAGCTGTTGGAGTTATAGCTGCTCAGTCTATTGGTGAGCCAGGAACTCAGTTGACACTTCGTACATTTCACGTTGGAGGTGTTGCTGGAGGAAACGTTGGTACAACATCAAAAATTGAAGCTAAGTATGATGGTCTTTTGGTAATAGATGAATTGCGCTCTATAAATGCAAAGAGTGATGACGATAAAGAAGAGCAGATAGTTATGGGACGTTCTGCTGAGTTTAGAATAATGGATACAAATACCGATGCTATTTTAGCTTCAGGAAATATCCCTTATGGTGCTAAATTATTCTTTGAGAATAATGCTCAGGTTAAGAAAGGCGATTTGATTGTTGAATGGGACCCATACAATGCAGTAATCCTTACAGAGATTAATGGAACTGTAAAATTTGATAACATCATAGATGGTGTTACTTATCGTACAGAATCTGATGACCAAACAGGATTGCAAGATAAAGTTATTATAGAGTCTCGTCAAAAGACAAAGAATCCGGCAATTACCATAATAAACAAAGAAGGAGAAATTCTTAAGACTTATGATATTCCAGTTGGAGCACACTTGACTGTAGAAGATGGTCAGAAACTTAAAGCTGGAGATGGTTTGGTTAAGATACCTCGTTTATTTGGTAAAGCAAGTGATATTACAGGAGGTTTGCCAAGAGTAACAGAGTTATTTGAGGCTCGTAATCCTTCTGACTCAGCTGTTGTTGCTGAAATAGATGGTGTAGTTTCATTGAATAAGAAATTGAAGAGAGGTAATCGTGAAATAACAATAACTTCAAAAACAGGTGAAACTCGTTCTTATCTTGTGCCTACAACAAAACAAATTCTTGCACAAGAAAATGACTACATTAGAGCTGGTTCTCCACTTTCAGATGGTTCAATTACTCCTGCTGATATTTTGGCAATTAAAGGACCTATGGAAGTTCAAAAATACATTGTCAATGAAGTACAAGACGTTTATCGTTTGCAAGGTGTGAAGATTAATGACAAACATTTTGAAATTGTAGTTCGTCAGATGATGCGTAAGGTTGATATTGAAGACCCAGGCGATACAATATTCCTTGAAGGAGAAATTGTTAATAAGATAGACTTCCATGAAGTTAATGATGAAATTTTTGGGAAAAAGGTTGTAGATGATCAAGGAGATAGCGACAAGTATCAAAACGGACAAATTATTTCTGCTCGTCAATTAAGAGATGAAAACTCACTTCTAAAGCGTAAGGATAAAAAACAAATAGAGGCTCGTGATGCTCGCCCTGCTACAGGACGTCAAATACTTCAAGGTATCACAAGAGCTTCATTGCAAACAAAGAGTTATTTGTCTGCTGCATCATTCCAAGAGACAACAAAGGTTTTGACAGAGGCAGCAATAAATGCCAAGGAAGACCACTTGTTAGGTTTGAAAGAAAACGTTTTGGTAGGACATTTAATCCCTGCTGGTACTGGTTTACAAGAGTACAGAAATGCTTTTGTTGCAAATAAACAACAGCTTTCAGAACTTACAGACAAATCTTCTGTACGTAAGAAAAGTAAAATGACAGCTCAAGTAGCAGAAAAATAAAACTTATACTGATATGGATAAACCAAAGGACAACAATATAGACATAGATTTGCCACAAGATATAGCTAATGGTGTCTATTCTAATTTGCAAGTAATAACACACTCAAATACTGAGTTTATATTAGATTTTGTGCAAGTGATGCCAGGAGTTCCAAAGGCGCAAGTACGTTCAAGAGTCATTCTTGCACCTGAGCATGCAAAACGTTTGCTCAATGCACTGACAGAAAATATAAACAAATATGAGGACCAAAATGGTTTAATAGATGATAAGGCTCAAATACCTACATATCAATTAGGTCCAATGGGACAAGCATAAATTGTTATATTGATAAGATAACAAAGTGTTATACAAAGAGAGCAATCTTAATTTTTAAGGTTGCTCTCTTTTTTTGTTTGTGTAATGTGAAATCAAGTTTATATCAATGGAAATCAGATAATAAACGACGCAAATCAAGTAATAATTTGTGGCTTATTTGATGCAGCTTGATAGTATTTGTGAAAGCTGTCTACCATAAGTCTCCCAACGGTAGTTTTGACTGACAAAAGCGTTACCTGCTTTGGATATTTTGTCTGCAAGAGATGTGTCTTTAAGCAGACGCAAAATTTGTGAAGCATTTTCTTGAGCCGTATTGGCTATAAGCAATTCTTCATCGGTTTTTGCACCTAATGCGCTATTAGCAAGTGAAGATGTTATGCAAGGCAAGTGCATAGCCATTGCCTCTAAGAGTTTGTTCTGCAATCCGGTGCCTATTTGCATTGGAGCAATGAAAACCTTTGAAGAGGCATAATACTCTTTCATGTCATCAACCCAACCAGTAACTGTAACTTTGTCAGCTGCCAAAGCTTTGACACTTGAGGTTGGATTTGCTCCTGCAATAACCACACGAGTATTTGGCAATTCCTTCCACACCAGAGGCATAATATCTTTGACTAAGTAAGAGGCAGCAATTACATTAGGAGAATAAGACATACCACCAGAAAAGATTACATCAAAGCGTTTTTCTTCTGCCTGAGGGTAGTCAAAAAAAGCGTTATCCACTCCATTTGGTAGAATGATTATTTCTTCTTGGCGAGGAGAGTCTATTTCTTTTCTGTCTGCATCAACAATTATTGTTAAGTGATCAAAAAGGTTAAACATTTCTGTTTCATATTTTTTCAGTCTCTTTGCTTCTATTAGGTAGAAGAGTTTTTTTATTCCAGAAGTTTTTGTGGCTCTACGACTCATGTTTGCAGAAAGAGCATCTTGATAGTCCAATACTTTTGGATAGCTTTTGAGTGCATATTTTGCTGTGCGCACAAATTGATAGAATAAGATATCTGGTTTTATTTGTGTGGCGTAGGCTTTTAGTTTTGCAATGTTTTTTCTGCTTGTAAAGTATCCTGTTTCCAAAGGAGTGAAATCAAAAAAAGATGTAGCTACTCCAAATAAGGTATCTATTTTATTGAATTGTGCTATGCAATAACCAGTAGTTATACTCTCCAAAACTTGTTTTGCCTCAGAGCTAACAGAGTTATTATTGAGGCAGAAAAGATAAACTTCATTTGTTTTATTCAACTCTTTTATTTGATAAAAGGCTCTTAATTTGTCTCCCTTGTCAAGTGGATAAGGAAGCCTAGAAAGTACTACTAATATCTTCATATCAATTTATTATAGAATGAGGTTAAACAACTTGCTATTAGATTTGTGCTGTATTTTTCTTCAATCAGTTGTTTTGCATTTTGACCTATTTGTTCTCTATAGCCCTTGTTTTTTGCACATTTTATTATAGAGATAACAAACTCTGTTGGTGAAGAGGCAATTATAATGTTTTTGCCGTGTGTGCATTCAATTCCTTCGGCTGCTTGAGGGGTTGCAATTATGCATTTTCCCATATTCATGGCCTCAAGTATTTTTATGCGTATGCCACTGCCTGCAAGCAAAGGTACAATCATTATTTGTTTAGAAGCAATAAAATCCTCACTGTTTTTTACTTTGCCTAAAACCACAATACCTTCTTTGTTTAGTGTAAAGAAAGATTGAGGCATTTCTCTGCCAGCCAAATACAGCTTTAGCAAGGGAATTTGTGTGTGCAAAGATGGCCAAACCTTGTCAATAAACCATAGCAAGCCTTGTTGGTTAGGTAGCCAATCCATTGAGCCAATATGGAAAAGAGTGTTTTCTTCTTCTTGTATATTTGTGGTATCTTGATTTTTCTGCCAGCCAAAAGGCAATCCAATACAAGGGACATTGCAACCATGAGCCAAAAAGAATTGTGCATCAACATTTGTTATGGCACAAATTCCGTCAAAGCTGTTTATGCTTTTTAGTTCAAAGTGTTTCAGACTTTGTGCAAGCTGGTATAGGTATATCTTTTTGAATAAATTCTTAGTATTTTTGGCTGTGCGAGCCCAAATTAAGTGCTCAATATTTTGAGCACGCAAAACTATCTTTGCCTTAGAGTTGGCACGAATTGTCTCTACATAAGGAGCAAGGAAAATGCTTTCCACTTGCACCACATCAAAGCTTTGTTGTTTTAAAACAGAAATAAGCTTTTTGCGCATGGCTTTTGAAATGAAGCGTTTTACGTGATAGCTTTGATTTGTTATGAAATACCAAAGTGCAGGCAAAGCCTTAATCCTTAAATCTACAAATACAGACTCGAAATGTGTTGCTTTCACATAGTCTTGTGGCAAAGAAGATATGTCACAAGGGTGTTTGGCGGAATAGAAAGTAAGAATTGTTACATGGTTTGCTGTATTAAGGAGTCCTTTTGTGAGTGAGTGCATTGCCATTGTGCCACCATCGACAAGTGGCAATGGCGGTTTGTAGCATAGTTGCAATATTTTCATTAGTTCGGTGTCTCCTTTCTTTTTGAGAAAAATGATTTTATTGAATTAAAGTTTTTTTGCCAACCCTCAATGTTAAAAAGTGTAGAGTCGCTTGTGGCTTTCATTGTCAAGAAAAGTCCTATTGGTAAAAAGACAATGGAAGAAGACCACATGCCAAGCACACAAGACCAAGCACCTTGCACAGCAGATTTTTCACCAATTATACCTATAACAAAGTAAAGAATAAAAGCAATTACAGAAAGCACTACCGGCATACCAAAACCGCCTTTTTTGATGATTGCACCCAAAGGCGCACCAATAAAAAACAAGATAATGCAAGCCACAGATAAAGTAAATTTTCTGTGCCATTCAATATCATGACGGCGAATAAATTCTTTGTCTGCCGCATCTTTATCTGCCATTATACCTAAATCTCCTTGTATAAAAGAGACTTCTTGTATGGCGGCGGAGCGAACAGCATCTTTTTTCTCTTTTGGCAAAGAAGCGTAAGCACTATAAAAATCTTTGCCTATATAGCTTGATTTCAATGCAGTAGTATTTAAGTTTAGTCTATTAACAAAGTTCTTTGACATTGACATATCAAAGTCTCTGTTCTCTTTTGTCAAAATGGCTATGTTCTGATTCAAACGTGCAAGATTCATTGCTTGATAATGGTTTGAGTAACGACTGGTGTCAGCCTTTTGAAGTGCAAAATTAGATATGTCAAGCCTAATTGTTTGTGAGGCAAACTTTATTCGCATCAGTGGGTGAGTCATAAAATCACGATCCGTTGTACTTTGGTCATAGGTACAACCGTCTTTGAGAACAAAGACCAAGGTATTGCCTTGGTCTTCTGAAAACATGCGACCTTGCTTTGCTGTTGTCAGTGATGCAGTGGGTGTGTTTTGTGTATGGTCATAAATAAGTACGTTGTAAAGTATTTGTTCTGTTTTATCTTTGCCGTCTATGCGCAAAACATAACCATCAATATCAGAGAAAAATTCTCCTGGACGCAATGAAATAGAAGGTTTCTTGCTCTTTACCTCATAGAGAACAGTCTTCATATTCAAAGTTGCCTGAGGCATAAAGTTATTTGAAAAAAAGAAAGCAGCCACTGCCAACAGCGAAACCATAACAATTAGTGGGCGAAGTATTCTCCAAAGTGATATTCCAGCGGCTTTCATTGCCACCAGTTCGCTGCGCTCGGAGAAATTACCCATAACCATAATGGAAGCCAACAAAATAGCTAGCGGAAGAGCCATTGGCACAAGAGTAATCAATATATACCACATTAGTTTCAATATAATAATGGTGTCAAGTCCTTTGCCAATCATTTTTTCGAGGTATTTCCAAAGAGATTGCAGCAAAAGCACAAATTCGGAAATAGAAAATGTAAGCAACAATGGTCCAAGAAAGGACTTGATGATAAGAAGGTCAAGTTTTTTTATTCGCATCGTAGTGCAAAGATAGGAAGATTTTTTGGTATTATAAGGATATATTTTTTACAAACGAAGAAATAAAAAAATAAGACTTTGTTTTGCTGGGGTTAAATCAAGAAATGAAAACTTCTAATTTACATCCATTTTTTCTTTTTGAAGTAGAAGAAGAAACCAATCACAACAGCTACCATAAGAACAACTATTGCTCCAAATGCCCACTCTTTTTCCATATATGGAAGAGAAACATTCATTCCATAAATTCCTGTTATAAGTGTCAAAGGCAACATAATAGTGGAAATAAATGTCAGAGTCTTCATTATCTCGTTAGTCATATTGGTCTGCAAGGAGTCAAATGTTTTAGATAAACCTTCAATCAACTCTCCATAATCTTCAACCATATCAAGCATCTTTTGATATTGGTCTAATATATTACCCCAATACTCCTCCATATCTTCCTCATAGCCTTTTATGCCTCCACTTTCAAATTGATGGAACACACGAATTTGAGGTTTAAATGTGGTATTAAGTGAAATAATGTTTTTTCGTGTTACAGAAAGTTTTTCAATAACCTTATCAGCCTTCTTTGTGAAAATCTCAAAGTTAATTGTATCTACCTCACTCTGCACTCTTAAGATAAGAGTGTAGGTTTCCACCATAAGCCTGTCAAGAATATGATAGAGTAAAATATCAGATGAAGCAACTATTTCTGAAAGGTCTTCAGAGTTTTCTTGTTTTTTCTTTTGTATGTCATTGAAAAGATTTTGAACAACCCAATGGGAACGACCTATTGTTATGATATAATCTTTACCCCAGAAGATTTTAACTTCTTTAATCCTTACAAATTTGCCTGCTTTGTCAAAAAAGGGAAAATGAAGAACAAGAAAATAGTAATCGTCGTATTCATCTATCTTAGGACGTTGATTAACTGAGCGACAGTCTTCAATATCTAAAGGGTGAAACTCATACTCTTTCAAAAGAAAAGAAAAATCCTCTTCACTTGGATTTAGGATATGTAACCACTTTACGTTCTCAAAATTTATTGTCTCAATCACTTTCCGACAGGTTTTTTTGGAGCCAAGGCTCTGGGTTCTCAAATATGTCTCTCTTTTCTTTTTTGGAGGGGCAAAGATAGTAAAAAAACTTAAACGCTAAACACTAAGGCTCCTTTTTATTGGTTAAAAAAACCTTGCTCTTTTATAAATTCAAAGTATTTACGCGAAATATCAATGTTGTCTTTGTGAGTGTAACGACAATTTACAAACACTTTGGCAAGGTTTTCTTGATTGTTTATTTGGCAGAACTCTTTGTTTTGTATGTTTTGCTCTATTTCGTTATACATTTGGTTTATTTCTTGTTCTGAAGGGTTATGATACTGTTCATAATGCACAACGGCATTCATAGGAAGTCTCTCTGTTAATGGAGGATTCTCGTCTGGGTAGCCTACTGTCAGAGTTGCAACTGGTACAACATACTTTGGTAGGCACAAAAACTTAGCAATCTCTGGGGCCATATAAGTAACTGAACCTAAATAACAAATTCCCAATCCCAAAGCCTCTGCAGCATTAGCTATGCTTTGAGCAGTGGCTGTTGCATCTATTGTCCCAACGTTAAGCCATAGGAAATTGTCATAAGCCTTTTGAGCTCCTCTTTGCTGGCACCAAAGCTGAAAACGATTTAAATCGCAACAAATAGTAAGTATAATGGGAGCTTGCAAAGCCATTGGCTGATTGAAGTTTAGAGCTGCAAGTTGTTTGCGACGGTCTTCATCTTGCGTTACAATGATAGAGTAATTTTGCATATTACCACAGTTAGAAGCTCTGATACCACAGTCAAGCAGAGAGTTTAAAACCTCTTTTTCTATTGGTTTATTTTTGTATTTACGAATTGTACGGCGATTTAGAAAGGTTTGAATTGCTTTTGTGTCCATCGTTTGTTTCGTTTTAGATTTTTTATTGTAAATAAAACGAACAAAAGTACAAAAAAATATATGAGTCAGGACATTTTTGTGCTTTTAGGGTGGCGCAAAACAATATTTTTATATTTGAATATACTCCATTTGCAAAAAAAGGAGTATCTTTGAAGCTTGATTTAAGAGACTATTTACAGATGAAACGATATATATTTTTTGCATTTATTTTGGTTTTTTCATTCTCTGCCAAAGCTCAAACAAAGTGTGAGCAAGCTCAAAAGAAGTTAGAGGCAGCGCATTTGCAAACAGAACAAAAGCAGTATTGGGTAGCAGACAAACTACTCAAAGAGGCTTTAGCTCTTTGTCCAGAAGATGAGATAAAATATAAATATGAATTGGCATGGAACTATTATCTAATGGCTGAATACAAGAGAGCTATTGAGCTTTTGGAGCCTATAACAAAACAAAGTGCCTGTCCGGCCGATATTTATCAACTTTTGGGTAACTGTTATGACGATAGCGGCAATGAAGCTGGTGCAATCACAGTCTATGACAAAGGCTTGAAAATATATCCTAATGCAGGCTGTCTGTTTTTGGAGCGAGGCAATGTAGCATATAAGAATAGTGATTTTCTCACAGCTCTTTTCTATTATGAACAAGGTATAGCCAAAGACCCATGTTTTGCTTCCAATTACTACAGAGCAGCATTGATTTTTCTTTCTTCAAGTGAGGAAGTTTGGGGAATAATGTATGGAGAGATATTTATGAATCTTGAAAGAGGCTCTCAGCGTTCTAAAGAAATGAGTAGAAAACTCTATGATTGCTATCGCAGTGAGATTACATTCAACAAAAACAATATTGGCGTCAATTTCAATGACCCAACCATAGTCTATTCAGATAGCAAACAGCGACCAAACCTTTTCCCTCAGCGTTACGAAGAAGCGCTTTTGCAGGCTTGCCAAGGCAAGAAAAATATAAATCTTGCTACCCTGGCAGCAGTGCGCCAGCGTTTCATACCTGTTTTCTATGCTGATAGCCCTTCATTTGCCAATGTGCTTTTTAACTATCATAAGAAGCTTATCTCAATGGGATTTTTTGAAGCCTACAACTATTGGCTTTTTGGTTATGGTAACACAAACGAGAGTTCTGCATGGATTGCCTCTCACAAAGATGTTTTTGACCGTTTTATGCGTTGGTTTGATGCAAATCCTTTCCCAATAGACATAGATAACGCTTTCACTCGCTACAAAATGGAATAGCAAGTTTGCAAAAACTAACTGATGCCAATAAATTCAGGATACAAAAAAATGTATTCTGAAAACGCAAAAATATTTTCTGAATACATTTTCTTATTTCTTTGTTGTATTGACTTATGAGCAAATATATTGCTTTTAATCTCCCAATATGCTATTGCTTATGTTTTATTTGCATAGATTATTTATTGCATCACTCAGAGGCGGAAAAACAAAAAGTATATAGCATATTATATAAACAACCACAATACTTGCAATGGCAATTTTTGTACTTTTATTTTTGCATTGCATAATGCCATAAGAGGCAAATATACCCACAAGTAAGTTGAACATATCCACAATGCATAACAGCCTTTCAGGGAAATGGTCTAAAAACGCAGCCAACAGAGCAAGCGCACTGCCAACGCAAGTCCATAATAACACTCTGCAAGAACTTACTGTTTTGGAAAACAGCTTTGTTAGCCAATAAAGCAACAAAAATCCATTGATAACCAACAATGCTCCATTAAATCTGGCTGACCAGCCAAGAGTAATGAAATAGTTTAATAGCACCTCCACAGCAAGGATTTCAATCAATGCTATAAGGAAAACAAAACTCTGATGAGAAACTTTACTTTTTATAATTTTAATTGTTGAATTTGTTATTATTTAAATTTATCCTGCGGGCAGGAGATACAAATATAAGGGAGATAATCAAGTCTTTTGAGAAAAAAAGTGCTATCTTTGCATTTTCAAAACAGAATAAACAATAAAATTACTTTTGATATGACAAGAGATACACAAATCTTTGACCTTATCCAGAAGGAAAGACAAAGACAAACACAAGGCTTGGAGTTGATTGCTTCTGAAAACTTTGTTTCTGACCAAGTGTTAGAGGCAATGGGAAGCGTTATGACTAACAAGTATGCAGAAGGCTATCCCGGAAAGCGTTACTATGGCGGTTGCCAAATTGTTGATCTTTCTGAGCAATTAGCAATAGATAGAATTAAAGAACTTTTCGGAGCTTGCTGGGCTAATGTTCAACCACATTCTGGAGCACAAGCAAACATGGCTGTTTTCTTAGCTTGCATGAATCCTGGAGATGTTTTCATGGGCTTAGACCTTAACCATGGCGGACACCTTTCACACGGTTCACCAGTTAATTTCTCTGGTATGTTCTTCCACCAAATGCCTTACGGTGTTAGCCAAGAGACAGGAACTATTGACTATGACAAAATGGAAGAGATAGCTTTGGTTACAAAACCAAAACTTATCATTGGCGGAGCTTCTGCTTACTCAAGAGATTGGGATTGGGTTAGAATGAGAAAAGTAGCTGATCAGGTTGGAGCTATTCTTTTGGCTGATATCTCTCACCCTGCAGGATTGATTGCTAAGGGAGAGTTGAACAACGCAGTAAAATATTGTCACATTGTTACCACAACAACTCACAAGACTCTAAGAGGACCAAGAGGTGGTTTGATTATGATGGGCGAAGACTTCCCTAATCCATGGGGAAAGAAGACTCCAAAGGGAGAAATCAAAATGATGTCAACTCTTTTGGACTCTGCTGTATTCCCAGGAACACAGGGCGGTCCATTGGAGCATGTTATAGCTGCTAAGGCTGTTGCTTTCGGTGAGGCTTTGACTGATGCTTACGGTCAATACATAAAACAAGTAAAGAAGAATGCTGCAGCAATGGCAAAGGCTTTCACAGACAAGGGTTACAAAGTAATCTCTGGAGGCACAGACAACCACTTGATGTTGATAGACCTTAGACCTAAGTTCCCAGAACTAACAGGTAAGGTTGCAGAAAACACATTGGTTAAAGCAGACATAACAATCAACAAGAATATGGTTCCATTTGATTCACGTACTCCTTTCAAGACTTCTGGTATAAGAGTAGGTACACCTGCCGTTACAACAAGAGGCTTGAAGGAAGACTCAATGGGAGAAATTGTTGAGATGATTGACGGCATACTTTCAGACGTTGAGAATGAGAAACTCATTGCATCAACAAGAGAGAAAGTAAACAAAATGATGCAAGATCGTCCATTGTACGCTTGGTAAAAACGATTGTTTTTCATATTGCAATACAGAAGGCAGGGTAATCATACCTTGCCTTTCTTTTTTGCCAGCCGCACTGGCATTTTGTTTTATAGCGGTCATTTAAATCCTCTTGCTAAAGGGTAGATTAAAGAAAGAGTGCCGCCAAACAAAGCTTTAGAAAATGCTTTCTTTGATTTGAGAAAATATATGACTGTTTCAGAGCCACAACATGCCATGTTGAGCGATTATTTCTTTGTTTTAATTTTCGCAATGACTGTTTTAGAGCCACAACATGCCATCTTGTTGCCACTAAAACAAAGAGATATTTTTATAAAGCTCTATTCTGATTTTATCAAACAGTGTTTGGCTTTGCTAAGTCTTTGTTTTTGGTGATTATTGTACTATTAGTTTTAGTAATTTTGGTAATTTGGCAGTGCCTTATTTTATATAGCATAGCCAAATTGGTATTTGCCAAATGTGGGTGTGGATTGCATCGCTTCCAATGCAAGGGCGCAAGTTAGCGAATAATAAAAATGTCTTCGTTATCTTTTTTCATCATATATTTCTCTCTGCCATAACGTTCTGCTTCATGAGGGTCGTTGCGTAGTTTGAGAATATTGATGCTGTCTTGTTTAATTTGGTCTTGATACATTTGTTTTGTTTCTTTTAAGTCTCGGAGTTGTTTGTGCAAACGATAAGAATAAATGATATTATTTTGACTTAAAAGAATAAGGAGTACAAATCCAACTCCAATAAGAAAGTATCTGTTTATCAGCAGATGTAAAATTTTATCTTTTATAAGGAATGATGACTTTTTCATTATATGATGTTTTTATTATGCAAGTCAATAATGGTCTGTCCCTTTGTAAGCCAATAAGTATTTAACCCAACTTGCTTGGCTCCTTCAATATGCTGAGGACTATCTTCAATAAATAGAGTTGTGGCAGGGTTGATGCCGCTGTCATTTATCACCCATTGAAAAGCGCAAGGGTTAGGTTTTTTCTGGTGTATCTCATTTGAGAAATACGCTTTAATGAATAAGTCTTTGAAAATGTCAAAACCAAACTGCTGATGATACATACGTTTTAGCCTTTCAATGTGTAATTCGTTAGTATTAGAGAAAAGATAGAGCTTATATTTCTTTTTCAGTTCTCCAAGTAAGTCAATACGCTCTTTTGGCAAGTCAAGAATCATTGAAAACCAAGCATCATCAATTTGCTTGTCTGTTAGTGGAGTAGATAATAAGTCTCTTATGCCATCGTGAAACTCTTGCATTGAAATTTTTCCTTCTTCAAACAAATCTATTAACTCAACCTGTCCGTCTTGAGTGTATATATGGTCAAAATTCTTTATGTTATATTGCGCAAAAGCTCTTATCATTAGGGTGTAATCTACATTGACTATCACCCCTCCAAAGTCAAAAAGTAATGTATCTATGTTTTGCATTTTCTGTTTCTTTGTTTTAATTTTTGCTCTCTTCGTTATTGTCAAAGTGATTAAAACCTTGCGCTTTTAAGTCCATTGAGGTGTTTTGTGGAGTTATTAGTTTTGCCCCTTGGCTCTTGTGAGTGATAAAGCCAATTATGTGTATGTCGGGATTATCTTTGATTTTGTCATAGTCTTTTTGATCTATGGTAAAGAGTAACTCATAGTCCTCACCACCATTCAAAGCCATAGTGTCTGGAAGCAGCTCAAATTCTTCTGCTACAGCACTCATACGCCTGTCTATTGGTATTTTCTCAAGGTATAACTCACAACCACAATCACTCTCCTTGCATATATGCAAAGCCTCTGAGGCAAGCCCGTCAGAAATATCTATCATGGAAGTAGGAAGAATATCATGAGTACTCAGCCACTCTATTGTCTTTTTCTGAGCCTGAGGTTTTAGTTGCCTTTCAACAACATAAGAGTACTTAGAGAGGTCAGGCTGATAGCTAGGATTGGCGTTGAAAGTTACTTTTTCTCTTTGCAAGACAAGTAGTCCTGCATAGGCAGCTCCCAAATCCCCAGTGACACATAGCAAGTCTTTTTCTTTGGCAGTGGAGCGCTTGACTACTTTTTGACTCTCGCCTTCACCAATAACAGTAATAGATAAGAAAAGCCCAGAAGGGGAGGAAACTGTGTCTCCACCGACAATATCCACTCCGTAATGTTTACAAGCTAAATGAATACCTGCATATAATTCCTCCAAAGCCTGAACACTGTAACGGTTAGAAGCTCCTATAGAAATGGTTATTTGCTTTGGAGTGCCGTTCATTGCGTATATGTCAGAGAAATTGACAACACAAGCTTTGTATCCTAAGTGTTTTAAAGGTGTATATGTGAGATCAAAATGCACTCCTTCAATCATTGCATCTGTGGATACTAATACTTCTTTGTCTTTGTAAGAAAGTATGGCAGCATCATCTCCAATACCCATTAGAGTTGAGGTATTGATTGGTTTTGTTTTGGGATTCAAGTGATCTATTAGTCCAAATTCTCCTAATTCATTTAGTTCTGTTCTCTTTTCCATTATATATTCAAGTCTTTATCTGACATATTAAAAAGCAAAAGTACAAAAAAAAAGAGACCTGCAATATATTGTAAGTCTCTTTGAGTATTTAAAACTTGAAATAAACTTCTTATGCACCAAGAGTTGCAACCATTACAGCCTTGATTGTATGAAGACGGTTTTCAGCTTCATCAAATACTATTGAGTGTTCGCTTTCAAATACATCTTCTGTTACTTCCATAGCCTCTAAACCAAATTTGTCGTGAATGTCTCTTCCAACAACAGTCTCAAGATTGTGGAAAGCAGGCAAGCAGTGTAAGAATTTAACCTTTGGATTGCCAGTCTTCTTGATAACATCCATATTTATTTGGTAAGGTTTCAAGAGTTTAATTCTCTCTTGCCATACTTCAAAAGGCTCACCCATTGATACCCAAACATCAGTGTAAAGGAAGTCAACTCCCTTTACAGCTTGCTCAACGTTATCTGTGATAGTAATTTTAGCACCTGTTTCTTTAGCTATTTCTCTGCATTGAGCAACTAATTTCTCATCTGGTTGGCAATTCTTAGGAGCAGCAGCACGGAAGTCCATACCCATTTTAGCAGCACCAACCATTAAAGAGTTGCCTACATTGTTGTGAGCATCACCCAAGAAGCAGAAAGCAACTTGATGCAATGGTTTGTCAATGTGTTCTTGCATTGTCATAAAGTCAGCAAGAATTTGTGTTGGGTGAAATTCGTTAGTCAATCCGTTCCATACAGGCACACCTGAATATTCAGCCAAAGCCTCTACTGTTGTTTGAGCATAACCACGATATTCAATGCCGTCATATATTCTTCCCAAAACTCTTGCAGTGTCTTTCATAGACTCTTTTTTGCCCATTTGAGAGCCAGTAGGCCCAAGGTAAGTTACATTAGCTCCTTCGTCCATAGCACCGACTTCAAAAGAACAACGAGTTCTTGTTGAGTCTTTTTCAAATAAGAGAACTATGTTTTTGCCAGCTAAGCGTTTTGCTTCTGTTCCTGCATATTTAGCCTTTTTTAGATCTGCGGCTAAGTCCAATAAATATTGAATTTCTTTTGGAGTGAAGTCCAATAACTTCAAAAAGCTCCTGTTTCTTAAATTAAAAGCCATTTTCTTTTTGTTTTTATGTTGTTTATACTTTTGTTTACCACACTATTCTTGTGCCACATTTCTCATCACCAAGTTTGCCTGCTTGAGTTATTATACACTCTTTACCTCCGTTCTTAACAAAACTCAGTGCTGCTCTTACCTTTGGTGCCATAGAACCTTCACCAAATTGTCCTTGTGCAAGATACTCTTCTGCTTGTTTTACAGTTAACACATCCAAAGCAAGCTCTCCTGGTTTGCGAAAGTTAATATATACTTTATCTACATCGGTAAGAATATAAAATTCATCTGCCCCAATCTCCACTGCAGCTAAGGCAGAAGCCAAATCTTTATCAATAACGGCTTCAACACCTTTAATATTGCCATTTTCTTCCACAACAGGTATTCCACCGCCCCCAACAGTAATTATAATATTTCCCTCGGCTGCCAAGTGTTTTATCAAACTAATGTTTGCAATAGCCTTCGGTGTTGGAGAAGCTACTACTTTACGATATTTATCACTCTTAGAGTCTTTGGCATAAGAACAACCAGTCTCTGCAGAATAAGAAACTATTTCTTCTTTTGTGTAATAAGGTCCTACGGGTTTTGTTGGGTTAGCAAAAGCTTTGTCATCTTTGTCTACCAAGACCTCTGTAAGCATTGTGATTACATTTCGTTCAATACCATGGCGACGCATAACATTCTTTAGACATTGTTCTATCAAAAATCCAATAGAACCCTGAGTTTGAGCTACACAATAATCTATTGGCATAGCTTCAATACCAAATTTTTTCTTGCCTGCTTCATTTTGTAATAGTATGTTTCCCACTTGAGGTCCATTACCATGACCTATTACAATATTATAGTTTTGTTTTAGTAGGCTCAACAGAGAATCACATGTCTCTGTTACGTTCTTTAACTGTTCGTTATATGTCCCTTTTTGTCCGTTTCTTAATAAGGCATTTCCTCCGAAAGCCACAACAGCAAGTTTTTTCATTATTCTACTTTTGTATTACTTCTTAAAAATAAAGTTGCAAAGATAATAATATTTTTCTTATATGGCTCGTTTTTAACACATAACTTTTGTTTTTGATGAATCAAAGATATATTTTTTATTATGATACAATAACACTGATTACTTGTATTGTGGGAATGATTCTTTCAAAGAGTCTTATTTCTATTGGAATGGTGCTTTTGACTTTTGACTTTTTGTTTCTTGGTTCTTGGAAAGAAAAATGGCAAAAGCTTAAGTCTCAAAAAGTTCTTTTAGTAGTTATGTTGATTTATCCAGCTTTGCACATTGTGTCTTTGTTGTGGAGTAGTAATGTTACCCAAGGACTAATAGACATAAACAAAAAGATGGCCTTGATTGTATTTCCACTGACTATATGTGCTATGTCTCCATTGAAAAAAGAAACATTTAAATATTGTTTTATTGTTTATTTGCTTGCAATCTTTGCAGCCACTATTTGGGGAAGCATAAACTTTTTTACACACAACTACATTGACACCAGAACCCTTATGGGTGGCTGTTCTCATGTGCGTTTTGCTTTGAATATTGTTTTTGCTATTATTTGTGTTGCGTGGATTGTTTATAACAAGAGAAGAACCCTTGGGAATACACTTCTCTGTTTATTGAGCATATATGTTGTGTGGCTTGGGTGTTATATCTTGTTTGCACAACTGACAACGGCAGTGGTTCTTTTGGCCATTATGACATTGATAGCTTTGCCCTACTATTGCATAAAAAAAATTTCTTCTTTGGTGGCTAAGATTGTTCTTTTGATTTACGTGGGTGCTATCTTAGTCTCTGTTTTTTGGATAAGGAAAGAGTACAAATATTTCTTTACACCTAATGTTATATATTCACAACCTTTAGTTAAAACTACTCCACAAGGTAATACTTATTATTTTGGAAGCAAAGAAATTATAGAAAACGGTAATTATGTCTATTACTTCTGGAATCCAGACGAAATGAAAACAGTATGGAAACAAAGAACTGGGGAGGATATTGGAGACAAATTTAATGTGCTGTTGCGTTATCTTAACTCTATTTCACCATACAAAGACGCTCAACATGTCAAGGCATTAAGTAATCAAGATATTGACAACATAAACAGAGGAATAGCTAACAAGGCTTACATAAACACTTTCTCCCTGACTCCAAGACTATATAAGCTTTTTTGGCAAATAGGAGCATATAAAGGCTTTGGGCAAGTGAAAAATTTTTCAGAATTGCAACGCCTTGAATTGTGGGCTAACGCAACAAGGGTTATAAGGAATAACTTTCTTATTGGCTGTGGTTGTGGTGATGTGCATAGCGTTTTTACTGAGTATTTGTGTAGGAACAAAAGCCAGCTGTGTGGAATGGGGTTGAAGGCTCACAACCAATATCTTTACACCTTTGCAACCTTTGGACTATTAGGGCTTGTTCTTTTCTTATTCTATTTGATTTACCCTCCAATAAGGCAAGGGGCTTTCAATAGTGTTATTTATTGTGCTTTTTTCTTTATTGTGTGCGCCTCAATGATAAGTGAAGATACTCTTGATTCAGTGCAGGGAATAATGTTTTATATATTCTTAAACTCAATAATGTTATTCAATAGTAAGCAAATAATATTCCCAAAAGCCCTAAGAAGAGATAATTTTGCTTAATTTTGCGCTGTGAATTTTGAATTTTTTATAGCCAAGAGGCTTACCAAACGCACACAAGGGCGACTTTCGCGTCCTATTGTTATCATAGCGACACTAAGTATTATGCTCGGCAGTGCTGTAATGATACTCTCTGTGTTTGTCTTGCAAGGCTTTAAGAAAGAAATTAAAGAAAAGGTTGTAGGATTCTCTTCTCATATACAAATTGTTCCTTATGACTATTTGTCCTCCCAACGTCAGCATCCCATAATACTATCACCACAAGAAATATCTAAGCTCAAGGAAGTAAAGAACATAAAAACCATATCACCTTTCTGTACTAAGGGTTGTGTTATAAAGACAAAGGATGATTTTCAAGGAATAGCATTGAAAGGTATTGAGCCCAGCCAAGATGATGACTTCTTTAAAGGCTACCTTGTCTCAGGACGTTTTATTAATTACAGCGATACCAATGAGGTTGTTATATCAAAGAGTGTAGCGGATAAGCTATGCTTGCGCTTGGGGGATAAAATGAGGGCTTATTTCTTTGTGGATAACACATATAAGGCAAGAGCTCTAAAAATAGTTGGTATTTATTCTACTGGACTTTCAATTTATGATGAGAAGTTTGCTTTGTGTTCAATGCGTCTTGTGCAAGGGTTGAACGGTTGGACAGACAATCAAGTCGAAGGCTGGGGGGTTTGGCTCAAAGATTACTCGCTAATAGCGCAAAGCACCCAGGATATATATGCTGCAACAGATAGAGATAAAGACGCCCTGCCAGTACAAGAGATGGATTCCACTCTTTTCACATGGTTAGATTTGTTAGATAGCAATGTGGTGGTTATAATGGTTATAATGATACTTGTTTCCATAATCACAATCACATCTACATTACTCATTATCATTTTTGAGAATACTCACACCATAGGTATGCTAAAGTCTTTTGGGGCTACCAGTGCTATGATTATGAAGATATTCCTTTATAATGCAGGATATATAGTGTTGAAGGGATTGATTTATGGCAACCTTTTGGCTGGCTCTTTAGCATGGTTGCAGAAGCAATTTAGTCTTTTTGCGCTTGATCAGCAGAGCTACTATCTAAGTTCTGTGCCAATAGATATTTCCCTTTGGCAGATAGTCCTCATAGATGTTGCAACCATTATTATATGTCTTGTAACTTTGCTTATTCCATTAAGAAGTATAACAAAAATATCACCTTTGCGCTCTATTAGCTTTGAATAAGCTATTTGTTTTGAGTTAGGAATAAATTATGATAAAATATTGAGCCGGTAATAGGACTCGAACCTACAACTTTCTGCTTACGATGCAGATGCTCTGCCAATTGAAGCTATACCGGCATTGTTTTTGTGTTGCAAAAGTATGATTATTTTCTGATATTTGCTCGGTTTTGAAATAAATTCTTTTTCTGTAATAGAAATACTTGTATTGGATTTTTATTATCTTTGCTCTTTATTTGAGACAAAACAATGGTTGATTAACTTAAAAACAATAAAACAAATGAAACACACATTTTCAATATTTGTCTTGGCTTTTAGTCTGTGTATAAGCACTTTTGCTTTTGCTACAGAACCTATAAATCAAAATGATGGTCAGATAAAAACAAACTCTTCCTCATCTGTGAATGGACATTATTTTGCTACAGCCACAGTGGGAACATCACTAATCAATAATCTTTCGAAAGTAAATAACTATTTGAGCAATCGTTATAGTAATTATACAAAAGGATTTGTGCCTTCGTTTGGTGCTGGTTTTGAGATAGGGTATTCGTTCTTTGACAGATTGAATTTGGTGGCTCATTTTGGTGTGGATTATGGTTTCTGGCACTATGACTACAATCAATACAAGAAATTGGAAGACTTTACTATTGGTTTTTCTGTAGGTTATGAGTTCTATCAAACTCAATCCTATGCGGTGGAGGCCAGGGTTGGTTTTGCAGGAGACTTCTCTTCATTCTTTTATTCCAGAAAGAATACTGCTCAGGATAATTCTCAGGACGCTTTTTTTATGTATTCAGTCTCTGCCGTCAATGCTTTTGTGCCAATATCTTTGACATGGTGGTTTAATATGCCAAAGGGTAGCAATAAATTAGGCTTTCGTTTGCAAGCCAATGTTATAACAAGCAAAGGAACAGCTAATTTTACAGGTTTGGACGTCGATAGCCAAACAGAAGACGCACGAAATACAGCTCTCAATAGCTTTTATATTGGTGCTGTTTATAAGTTTTAATTTGTTTTGATTGTTGGATAAATTAAAACAAAGATTTATTGCGCTGAAACAAAGAAATAATTTGCCCAAACAAAGAAAGAGAAAATTAAAAGAAAGAAATAATTTCATACGAAAAAGCCATACAATGAAAATTGTATGGCTTTTCCTTTTTATATTAAAGTGATTATTTCTTTTCTTTGAGTTTTTCACACTGAACTTTGAGTGCATCTACGCAAGACATAACTCCTTCTTCAAAAGTGTCAGCTTTCTTGGAAGCAAATATATCATTGCCACGTATAACTAACGTTATGTCTGTTATTTTATTCATTTCTGATGATGGTTTATCCACTTTGAGATTTACCTCTGCAGACAAACATTCAGGAATGTACTTTTCGAGTTTAGAAACTTTCTCATTGATAAATTCTTCCAACTTGTCTGCTGGACGAAATTTTACTGCATTGATGTTTACTTTCATAAAAAACCTCCTTTTAGTTTGTTTGATATATTTATTATTTATCACCTCTAGGGTGCTTTAATTTATAAACGTTTTTAAGCCTTTCAATATTATTATTTGTATAGATTTGTGTAGCGGATAAAGAAGCATGGCCGAGCAACTCTTTAATATCCATAATGTCTGCACCTTCTTCCATTAGGTGAGTTGCAAAAGTGTGCCGCAAAACGTGAGGAGAAAGCCTTTGAGCTTTAGCTCCTGCTAAGCGGTTTTTTACAATAGTGTCAAGTTTGCTAACGCTTAGTGCTTTACCTTTGGAATCTACAAAGAGCTTGCCTTCGCCAGTTTGAAAATTGTCTTCTTTTTTGTGGCAATAAATATTGAAAAGTTTTAATATTTCTTTACCCAAAGGGACTATGCGTTCTTTGCGCCTTTTTCCAAAGATATGTAGCTCTTGCTTGTAGGTATCAAAATCCTCTTTTGTTATGTTTAATAGCTCAGCCTTACGCATTCCAGTGGCGTAAAGCAATTCGATGATAAAACGATCTCTGTGTCCATCAAAACTGTCTAGGTATTGCTCTTGTAGCACCTTTTGCATATCGTTTTGAGTTATAAAGATAGGCTCTCTTTTAGGCGTTTTTAACTGATTGATAGCACAAGTGGGGTCTTTGCTTATTTTGTCGTGATTAACCAAGAAGTGAAAATAAGTCCTTAGGGTTGTCAATTTGCGATTTGCAGAACGAGCGCAGATATTGTTTTGTCTCAGGTTCAGTAGCCAATCTTTTATCATAGCGTGATTGACTTGACTTTGGTCTGTGCAATCATAAGTCTGTTCAATAAAGGAGAAAAACTCAGCCAAATCGGTTTTGTAAGCCACTATGGTATGAGCAGAGTAGTGTTTCTCTAAGTTGAGGTAGTCCAAAAAAGTGTCTATTTTGCACATAATCTTTGTTTGTTTAATCTCTTTTGTTCAAGCAAAGATATAAAAAAAATCTAAATCCGCATAACGAACTTAGATTTTTTATTACTTATGATAGTAAAAAAGCTTTATTACTTGTTCATTTCTTCTTGTTGAAGATGTTTGATGTAAATTGCTTTTAGCTTACGTTCTCTGGCTATCACTGAAGGTTTGGTAAATTGTTTTCTGCCACGTAGTTCTTTAACTACTCCTGTTTTTTCAAACTTCCGCTTCAATTTTTTTAAAGCTCTTTCAATGTTTTCGCCTTCTTTAATGGGAACGATAATCATAACTAATACCTCTTTCTTTTTAAGTTAAAAAAATATGTTTATTTTCTCAATAGCTTTTGCTTATTATGGCAATTGTAATTGAGCGTGCAAAGATACAAAAAAAGTTATATCAATGAACGAACTCTTGTAATTTTTCTATAATCCAATGTGGACAACGCATGGCTTTGTTGGTTGCTTTGTTAAGAAAGCCCAAAGTATTCCAGCCTCTGGCTATTGAAGTTTGGGAGCCGTCTTTTTCGTAACGAAAGACAAAATAAGATAGCTTGAGATGTGCCATAGGCAACTCATCTATAGTTGTGCGAATTGTTATCTCTTGATCCCAATAACTTACATTCAAATAGCGACAATGTTGTTCAACAACGGGCATAATCACTCCATTGGCTTCAATGTCAAAGTAAGAAATACCACATTGACGCATAGTCTCCACTCTGGCTTGTTCAAAGTAACGAAAATAGTTACTGTTGTGAACAATACCCATATTGTCAGTTTCAACATAACGTACCCTTAATGGAAAATCATAACTATAAATCATAATACAACCTTTATATATGATAAATGCTCCTTTCCAATAGCTGAAATAGGAGCATTGTGCAATCAAAAACTATGATAAAAAGAAATTATAACTTTATTATCCCTTTGTCTATTGAATTTTTTAAACAAGCATATATCCCTTTTTTATTGATAGTACGCATTCCTGCTGCACTAACTTTAAGTGTTACCCATACGTTCTCTTCGGGTACAAAGAACTTCTTCATTTGAAGATTTGGTTCAAATGTACGGTGTATCTTTATATTTGAGTGAGATACTCTGTTACCTGCTAATGGTCTCTTGCCTGTGATTTCACAAATCTTGCTCATTTTTCGTTACTCCTTATTTTGTTTTAATTATTATTCACTCTTTGTTGTTAAATCCAATAGAAGCCTTTAAAAAAAAGGCTTGGTGCCTTTTTATGGGCATAAATTGGAGTGCAAAATTAGAAAAATAATACCAGCTGACAAAATAATTCCATAAAAAAATATTACTTTTGCATCGTTATAACAGCAAAATATAATCAATATAGCTATGAATAGACATTGCTTTTTCTTTGGATTTATCTTGTCTCTATGTATTGGAGCAGTAGTTTTATCTTCTTGTAAAGAAGATAAAGAGGACTCTTTGCCTTCAAACACTTCTACATCTGCAGGAGCCTATAGTGTTGAGCAAAATATAGCTGCCTCACAAGTTTCTTTGACAGGTACAATTCATCTTGTGGAAATGGCACTTGACCAACCAAGCACACTGACAACGGGTTTTAGTTCAACAACAGTAACAAAAGAGAAAGCCAATTCTGCACAAAGAGGTGATTATCCGATGATCTTGACAATAGATTTTGGCTCTGATACTGCCGTTTGCTTTGATGGACGTTACAGAGCAGGTAAAATAAAGGCTAAAATTTCATCTTATTGGAAAGATAGTCTTAGTGTGATGGAGATACAGGCAATAAACTATTATTTTGATAATCGTAGCCCTATGTCGTCTCTTCCTGGAACACCATATTTTAAAACACAATGTTATACAAATGCAACAATAAATGTAACTTATTTGGGCTTGACTACACTTTATAATACAAGTGATAAATATCCTACTCAAAAGATAAATGTTACTTCTGCAACCGTATCTATCCCTTATGGACAAGTGTATTTGACAACAAACTCTTCTGTGGATAGTTGCTCTTATGATTTCTTCTCTGAGGGATTTGCTAGCACAGATTATTCAGATGATAAAATAATGAATGTACCTTATTATGAGGGTTCAGCCACATCTATTACTAACGAGAATTATGTATTCTCTTTGCAACAAGTGGATACTCAAAAAGACGGATTAGATTACTTTTTGTTTTCTCGCTCATGCACATGGCCTGCAGCAGGGGATATGAAACTTTCTTATAGGCTTTCTTCTGCCACAAGTTACACAACAAGAATAATCAATTTTGGTAGTATAACTCAACAGACTTGTGAGAATATTGCATCATATAAATTGAATGGTACAGATACAAGTATTATCTTGCCATAGTCTTCTGGGGTTATGTTTTAGCCTTTGGTTTTTTCTTTGTTTTGTTGGAATAGAATCAAGATTTATAATTATAAATCTTTGTTTCGTAAAGCGGAAACTTCGTTTTGTTTGAGGATTTCTTCATTATAGTTCTTTCTATGTATTCTTTTGGCATAGTGATATGCTATTTTTGCGCCATAAAACCAAGAATAATTAGAACCCGAGGGACTTAATGGGATATAACAAAGCATTTGTGTTTTATGCAACAAAGCAATGGTATTAATTATATAAAGAATAAATATAAGAATTTTATGGACTTTTTTGATTACTTGTTTGAGAGTAAAACCCGTAAGATATTATTTGTGAGTTGCTTTTGTGGAGTGGTTTTAACAATAATAATAACCTCTTTCATTAAATGAGTCTATAAGTATCTTTCATGAAGAGTGAAATAATAAACTAATAGTATTATTTGCTCTAGAATAAAATTCATCTTTCTCATTTTCTTTTTGCTATGCAAAGATACTATTGCAGATATGCCAAAAGTATTCATAACTTAAGAATATTTTTTTGTTATATTGGTCACTATGTGGCAAACGCTTCCATTGTAAGTTTTTTTTTGGAAAAAGGCTTAGTGTCGTTTTTTCTTATTATCTTTGCGCTGAGATTATATTTGTGGAGCAATTTATATAATAGATAATGGAGCAGAATCCAATATATATAACTGAGAAATTTATTTCACTAGAAAAAGTTATTGCATCAAAGAACAAACATTTACTAATGGTGCTACCTAAATTTATGCTTAATTGGTTCAAAAAACTCATTTATCTTGACAGAATAAATAGCATAATTTACAAATACAGAGATACTCAAGGGGTCGATTTTGCTGGCAAAGTATTAGAGGATATTGGCGTAAAGGTAAATGTGGTAAATCTGCAGAATATTCCAAGGCAAAATTCGCGTTGTATAGTTGCAGGCAATCATCCTTTGGGAGGAGTAGATGGTATGGCAATAATGAATACCGTTGGGCAAGTCATAAAAGATATTCTTTTCCCAGTGAATGATATTCTGTGTGCTTTGCCAGAGCTGAAAGGTGTTTTTGTGTCAATAAATAAATATGGCAGAAATAGTGGTAATCACGATGCTTTCAATAATGCCTTTGCCTCTGACAGTTGTGTGCTTTTCTTTCCTGCAGGCACAGAAAGTAAGATAATCAAAGGTAAGGTGCAAGATTTTCCTTGGAAAAAGACTTTCATAAACAAAGCAGTGCAATACAAAAGAGATGTTGTACCTGTGCTTACACAAGCTAAAAATAGTGCATGTTTTTATCGTCTTGGACGCCTTAGAATGTTTTTTGGTATAAAGTTTGACTTTGAAATGATACTTTTGCCACGCGAAATGTTTGCTCAGCAGGGTAAAGAAATAACTCTTGTCTTTGGTAAGCCAATATCTTATCAAACTTTTGACAATCGTTATACACATACTCAGTGGGCTCAAAAAGTTAGGGATTATGTTTATGAATTAGATAAAAATCCTAACGCTGAATTTAAAATAGAATAGAAAGAGAAATATATTATGGATACATCTTATGTTATTCCACCAGTGGATAAAGAACTTATAAAGGAAGAGCTGCACGCATTGCCTTTGTTGAGAAAGACTAATAATGGGGACAGAGAGATCTACATAACAACTGCACATGATTCTCCCAATATAATGAGAGAGATTGGACGTTTGCGCGAGATGGCCTTTGGAGCTCAGGGCGGAGGTAGTGGAAAGGATTGTGATATTGATGAATTTGATGTTGCTCCTTTTCCTCATTGTTACAAACAACTCTTTGTGTGGGATGCAGAAGATGAGCAGATAATTGGAGGCTATCGTTTCATTTCAGGAGACAATATATTTGTGGAGTCAAATGGAGAATTACTTTCTGCAACGGCTCAGTTGTTCTATTTCACAGACTATTTCAAAGAGCATTTCCTAAGTAATACACTTGAATTGGGAAGAAGTTTTGTTTCCCCTGCTTATCAGGTGTCACATTCTTTGCGTAAGGGTATGTTCTCTTTGGATAATATTTGGGATGGTTTAGGAGCCTTGGTTTCAGAACATAGTAACATAAAATATTTCTTTGGCAAGATAACAATGTATCCTTCTTTGGATACAAAGGCAAGAGACTATATACTTTATTTTTATAGAAAACATTTTCCAGATAATGAAGGTATGGTTTATCCTCGTGAAGCTGTGGAGATACAAACAGATTATAACGAGTTAGTTCATCTTTTCACAGGCAGAAGTTATAAAGAGGATTATCAAATTCTTCTCAAAGCAGTCAGAGAAAGAGGTGCTGCTGTGCCACCATTGGTTAATGCTTATATGAATCTTTCTGCCACAATGCGTTCTTTTGGAACGTCAATCAATAAACATTTCTCTAATGTTGAGGAAACAGGTATTTTGGTTACTATTGCCGATATCTATCCTGAGAAACAAAAGAGATATATGATTTTTTAATCCTATGCAGATAAAGAGTGCGGAATTTGTTGTCAGTAATTCAGACTACAAAAAATGTCCATTGGACACTAAAAAAGAGTTTGCTTTTATTGGTAGAAGCAATGTTGGTAAATCATCTTTAATAAATATGCTTTGCTCAAAGAAAGACCTTGCAAAGATTTCTTCAAAACCTGGAAAGACTCAGTTAATAAATCATTTTCTAATAAATAATGATTGGTATCTGGTAGATTTGCCTGGTTATGGCTATGCCACAGTGAGCAAGAGCGCGCGAGAAGAGTTTTCAAAAATCATAAACAATTATTTAACCAATAGGGCTAACCTTTATGAGGTTTTTGTACTTATTGATTCACGTTTGAAACCTCAAAAGATAGACTTAGATTTTATAGATTTCTTAGGGACTAATTGTATACCTTTTGTGATAGTGTTCACTAAGATAGATAAGCTTTCAAAGAGTCAGATAACTTTGAATATAGATTCTTTTAAACAAAAGATGTATGCCTCATGGGAAGAGTTGCCAAAAATGTTTCCCTCTTCTGCCTTGACCAAAGAAGGTAAAGATGAGATATTAAACGAAATAGAACGATACACTTCTTCCAATTGAACTTCCAATAGAAGCGATTATAGCTAACGCAATTATGTTTTGTTAATGTGCGTTTATAGAAACAATTAAAGGCAAAGCAATAAATAGAATATATTAGATACAATGAAAAGGCTAATGGTACTAACTGGAGGAGGAGATTGTCCAGGATTGAACGCTGTTATAAGAGCAATCGTTAAGAGAGCCTCTCAAGAGAGAGATTGGGAAGTGATTGGTTGCATAGAGTCTTTTAATGGAGTATTGAAAGAACCTACTGAAATAATGGAATTGAACAATGAGAATGTTGCAGGCATACTTGTTCAAGGTGGAACAATACTTGGTACAACAAATAAAGGAGGTCCTTTTTCTTGGCCAATAAAAGATACTACAGGAAAATGGATTGAGGTGGATAGAAGTGATGAAATGATTCGCCACCTTGAGATTTTGGGGGTTGATGCAGTGATAAATATTGGTGGAGATGGTTCTCAAAGAATTTCAAAAGCTCTTTATGAGAAAGGACTCAATATAATAGGAGTGCCAAAGACAATAGATAACGACCTTTCTGCAACAGATTTTACTTTTGGTTTTCAAACGGCAGTACAAACTGTTACAGAGGCAATAGATAAACTTGTAACCACGGCTTCCTCTCACAATAGAGTTTTCATTATGGAAGTAATGGGAAGAGACGCTGGTTGGATTGCCCTTCACTCTGCTATTGCTGGTGGAGCCGATGTGTGCATAATTCCTGAAATACCTTACAATGTTGAAAAGATAAAAGAGAAAATAGACTCTCGTTATCGTAAAGGCAAAGGCTTTTGCATAATTGTTGTAGCCGAAGGAGCTCATAATGCCATTGGTCAAAGGATAGGAGAAAAGAGTACAGAGCCTGGATATAATAACTTTAAACTTGGAGGTATAGGCAACGTACTTATGCAAGAGTTAAAAGATGCAGGAGTTGAGCATGACATAAGAGTGTCTGTTCTTGGTCATATTCAAAGGGGAGGTTCTCCAATAGCTTATGACCGTATTTTGGCTTCAGAGTTTGGAGTGAAAGCTTTTGAACTTGTGAAGGCAGGTAAGTTTGGCAGAATGGTAGCTTATCATCACCCAGAGATTGTTGATGTATCATTAGAAGAGGCAGTAAAGACGCCTCATTTGGTTAAACCATCATCACGCTTGGTAAAGACAGCCAAAGGTTTGGGAATAGAGTTTGCCTCAAATAATTAAAATAATAGGATAACCAAAAATAAAGCCTCTTCTTTTGAAGGGGCTTTTTTATTTCTTGGTTTTAGCTACACCAAACAAAGATTTAGTCCAGCAGAATAAAGCTTTGAAGAAATGAATCTTTGTTTTAGTAACAACAAGATGGCATGTTGGCTGAATAAAACAGTCATTGCGAAAATTAAAACAAAGAAATAATCGCTCAACATGGCATGTTGTTGCTACTAGATCTTTGTTTTATTTTCATATATCTTTATTTTGATTTGTTCAAACACTGTTTTGCTCTACTGCAATTAGATTACAGAAAAATATTGTGGTATTATAAAAATATCTTTCTTGATTTGAAAATGGCGAAAAAAGTGTATATTTGCAACTTTAAAGCAAATAAATATCAACAATAACAATCAAAGCAATGTAATAAAACGTTATATGACATATTATAAGAGAAGAATTAACTTCTTGTTTGTTGTATCCAAGCAAATCACCACTTTAAAGATAAACATGCAGATAAGATGTGAATATTCATACCGATTTGGTGTGGATTTTCCTTTTTTGCATGTAAGGTGTGTGGTGATACCAGAGGATACAACAAAGGTTTATTCACACTTTTTTTATGTCATAACGAGTTATGCAATAAAAAAATAGATGCTATGAATAAAGATTTATTACAAATTGTACAGTTATCAGCTCAGAGGGGTAATGCAGAGTCTCAATATGCTTTAGGTGCTTGTTATTCGTTTGGTCAAGGAGTACCACAAGACTATAAAAAGGCAGCAAAATATTTCTCATTAGCAGCACAGCAAGGTCATGTGTTATCGCAAAAGAAATTGGGCTATTATTATTTAGAAGGCAAAGGAGTAGAACAAAGTAATCAGAAAGCTATTAAATGGTTTAAGTTAGCAGCGAAACAAGGTAATTTAGCAGCAATAAAAGAATTGAAAAAATTGGGTGAAGATTATTCACTGAATCCTTAGTAGTTTACTTTTTTTTCTTTGTTTGCGTGTAATCTTTTCTTTGTTTGGGCAAATTATAATCAAGTTATAAAACCATAAAACTTTGTTTTCTTGATTTGAAAATGGTTAAAAAGGCGTACCTTTGCAACTTCAAAATATATTAAGGTAATATGAAGAAGATAGAAAGTGCATTAATCTCAGTATTTTATAAAGATGGTTTAGAGCCCTTAGTTAGAAAACTAAATGATTTGGGCGTAAAACTATATTCTACAGGAGGAACATTTAAATTTATTCAAGACTTGGGACTCCCAGTTACAAGTGTCGAGAGTGTTACTGGTTATCCTTCTATTCTTGGTGGCAGAGTTAAGACTCTTTCTCCAAAGATTATGGGAGGTATTCTTGCTCGTAGGGATAACACAACAGACTCAGAGGAAATGCATCGTTATGATTTACCTTATATAGATATGGTTGTGGTGGATTTATATCCTTTTGAGCAAACGCTAAAAGGAACAACAGAAACTCAATCTATAATTGAAAAGATAGATATTGGAGGTATAACTCTAATAAGGGCAGCAGCAAAGAACTATAAAGATGTCTTGATTGTGCCAAGTGTAGATTACTATGCACAGGTTTTGGATTTGCTTACACGTAAAAACGGAGTCACAGACTTGGAAGATAGAGAGCTGTTTGCTACTTATGCCTTTGGAGTTTCTTCTTATTATGATACAAAGATTTTTGCTTATTTCAATACAGAAAGACAACTTCCACTTTTCCGCCAAGCTTATAATCATGGTAAGCAGTTGCGTTATGGAGAAAATCCTCATCAAAAGGGTTATTTTTTTGGGGTTTTGGAAGATGACTTCACTCAGTTGCATGGTAAAGAGATTTCTTACAACAATCTTGGAGATATAGAAGCAGCTTGCAATCTTATTGATGACTTTGAAGATACTACTTTTGCAATCATTAAACATAATAATGCTTGTGGTTTGGCAAGCAGAAAGACTCTTCAAGAGGCTTATGAAACCGCATTGTCTTCAGATCCTCTGAGTGCTTACGGAGGAGTATTTGTTTGCAATAGAGAGATTGACAAACAGACGGCAGAGCAAATGAACAAGATATTTATGGAGGTATGTATTGCTCCAGCTTTTTCTAAAGAGGCTTTGGAAATTCTTACATGCAAGAAAAATAGAGTTCTTTTGGAAAGAAAACACACTCAAAAAACTGCTGTACAGTTTAAGAGCGCTTTGAATGGAGTGCTTGTGCAAGATAGAGATTGCATAACAGAGAAAGTAGAAGATATGCACAGTGTTACTTCTACAGAATTAACAAACGAACAGAAAGAAGATCTTGCTTTTGCAAATAAGATAGTAAAACATACAAAGAGTAACGCTATTGTCTTGGCAAAGAATTGTCAGCTTTTAGCTTCAGGCACAGGACAGACTTCAAGAGTTGATGCCCTTAAGCAAGCCATTGATAAAGCTGGTAACTTTAAAATGAATTTGCAAGGAGCAGTAATGGCTTCAGATGCTTTCTTTCCATTTGCAGATTGTGTGGAAATAGCAGATAAAGCAGGTATAAAAGCAGTGGTGCATCCGGGAGGAAGTATAAGGGATAATGATAGTATAACCTATTGTCAGGAACATAATATGGCAATGGCAATAACTGGTTATCGTCATTTTAAACACTAAAATTGTAACCCTTTATTTTTTGTTTCGTAAATAAAAGCACCAAAAATAGAAATTTATAAGGTGAATTAATGTAATACCAATTTTAAGATGGGTTTATTTTCATTTTTAACAAGAGAAGTAGCAATAGACTTGGGAACAGCTAACTCAATCATTATGTGTAATGATAAAGTAGTAGTTGATGAACCATCTATTGTTGCAAAAGACAGAAGAACTAATAAGATTATTGCAGTGGGTAAGCGTGCTATGCAAATGCATGGACGTACTCACCAAAATATTGAAACAATACGTCCATTGAGAGATGGAGTTATTGCAGACTTTGAGACAGCAGACCAAATGATAAAGGAGTTGATAAAGATGATTAACATCCGTAAGTCAATTATTCCACCAGCATTGAAAATGGTTATTTCAATTCCTTCTGGTATCACTAATGTGGAGGAAAGAGCCGTACGTGATGCCGCTGAGCAAGCAGGAGCCAAAGATGTGAAACTTATTCACGAGCCAATGGCTGCAGCAATAGGTATAGGTATTGATGTAAATGAACCAGTAGGGAACATGGTTATTGATATTGGTGGTGGTACTTCTGAAATTGCTGTCATTGCATTGGGTGGTATTGTTTGCAATAAGTCAATCCGTATTGCAGGAGACGAATTTAATCAAGATATTATAGAGTATATGCGCAAGCAGCATAATATAAATATTGGTGAAAGAAAAGCAGAAGAAATAAAAATAGGTGTCGGAGCAGCTATTCCAGACCTTGATGTACCACCAGATGATTTTGCTGTACAAGGAAGAGACGTTCTGACAGGTATTCCAAAGGAAATTTTGGTAAATTACAAAGAGATTGCTCACGCTTTGGACAAGAGTATTGCAAAGATTGAGTCTGCCGTTTTGGAGGCACTTTCAATCACTCCACCAGAATTGGCTTCTGATATCTATCATACAGGTATCTATTTGGCAGGGGGTGGCTCACTTTTAAGAGGATTAGACCGCAGAATATCATCAAAGACAAAGCTTGCTGTTCATGTAGCAGAAGACCCGCTAAGAGCTGTAGCAAGAGGTACAGGTATAGCTTTGAAAAATTACGATAAATTCACATTCCTTATTAAGTAGGAAAAAGAAATATTTGAAATTGGGAAAGCACTTAAAAGTTTTTAAGATTATGACAATAAGAAAAGGTATAGTTGTTTTGATTTTAGCACTTTTAGGTGCTTTTAGTCTTTGGGCACAAGAGTTTAAAGCTGGTATTATTGCTGGTATTGATGCCTCACAAGTAGATGGAGATAGACAGGGCGGTTTTCATAAGGCTGGATTTACTGGAGGTTTTTTTGTGTTTAGAGATTTAAGCAGATACACACGTTTGCAAGGAGAGTTGCTTTACACAATGAAAGGTAGTAGAGTTAGCAGCAAAAATACAGATTATAGCCTATATCAAATAGATGCAAATTGTATTGATATGAATTTGCTTTATGTCTTTAAGATAACAGAAGATTTTAATGTTTCATTAGGTCTTACTCCAAGCGTTCTGTTGTATTATAATGAGCAAACTCAGTTGGGTGTTGCTTCGGTGGGAGCACCAGCATTCAGAAAATTCAATGTCTTGGGTGTTGCTGGAGTTAGTTACAATTTTACAAGACATTTGTCTTTTTCTTGGCGTTATAGCTATTCTATTTATAGTATCAGAAGTGGGAAAAGTGAGATATATGATTTAGATTATAAAGAGCAAAATTTCCAACGCCACAATTATATGTCTTTTGTTTTGGGATATATGTTTTAATGGTAGAATTCCATTGATTACTTAAAAACATACATCTACTTTATTTTTATTTTGGTAGGAATAACCTTTTTTATATCTTTGCAAAACAAAGAATGCAAGAAGAATTAACCCCATCAATTTTATGAAAAAATACCTTAGGAAAACGCTACAATCTATAGCCATTGTGGCTTTCTTTTTTCAAATTATATCCTTTGGAATGGCTATTTATTATATGATGCATTTGGAAAGTATTAGTTATCCTATTATGCATTCAGTGGATATTTTGAATTGTGTATGCTTTATGATTATATATATAGCTATGGGCTGTATGTTCAAGAATACCTCTCAGAATAAATACTTTTTATTTTTGCTTTCTTTCTTGCAGCTTTGTTTTATAATCCTTGAGTGTCTAAGAAGAAATAGTCCTGCTGGAGAAATTGGATATATTTGTGCTTCATTCACTAATTTTGTTATTGAGTTTTACATTGGTATTAATTTGTTTAAGCTTGAAGACAATAGATATGTCAAAAATTTTGGATTAGCTTTGTTTATCAATGCTTTGATATGGTTTTCATTAGTGGCTGTTTTGTATATTCAGTTTGTTGTTAAAAATCCTGTGCTTAAATATATTGTTATGTCTCTTTCAATAATAGACCAGCTGAGTTGTGCCTTTATTATGCTTGGTGCTTTTTGGACTTTCAAAAAAGTACAAGCAGGATTTAATGAAATAGAATAATTTTTGATATAGATTATTATGGAACAAATAAAGACAAGCATGCAAATTATTTGCCTTGTGGCTATGCTCTCAGAGCTTTTGACTATTGGAGTAGTGATATATCAATTTTTTATTGCTACTACTATTGACTTTGTTCCTGTGCATATATTAGATGGTTTAAATTGCATATTCTTTGCGCTCATATATTTCTTTATTACATTTCTGCTTGAAAAGAAAGGATATTGCCGTGGAGCAATTATTGCTTTAGCTCTGCTAAATATCTTCTTTGTTGTCTTTATTATTTATCTTCCTATTTCTTCAAATTACAGAACTTATGCTCTATTGCTTGGTTCTTTTCTAAACTTTGGATTAGAGTTTCATATAGGCTTACATCTTTTTAATTTAGAAGATAATCTATATATTAAGAATTTTGGCTTGGCTATTTTTATCAATTCACTTATATGGATTCTCTCTACAGCCTTTCAATATATTCACATAATACCAGACTCTATTGACGTAAATTTATACAACAAGATAATGTCAGTTTTAGACCAAGCAAGTTGTATATTTATAATATGGACAACCTTTTCTTTATTTAGACATTTTAATGTATCACTTAGTCATGATTAGAACAGGAAAGATACTTATGCAGATTATTTGCCTTGTGGCTTTGCTCTTTCAAATTGTAATTATTGGACAGATTCTGTGTAGTTTCCTTTCTTCAACTGGCTATATGGACTTTTCAATTATAAATTATATTGACAATATAAACACAGTTTTCTTGACAATTATATTTGCTTCAATAGGAGTGTTTTTGAAAGATAGAATTCCATCATGGAAGCTCTTGTTTGTGCTTTCAGCTATCAATTTATGTTTTATACTTTCAGGGCTTCTCATCCACAAACCAATGTATAGAATTGTGCCAATATTGATTTTGTCAGTAACAAATTTTGTTTATGAGTTTTATTTGGGATTAAATCTTTTTAGACTTGAGGAAAATAAAAGTCTAAAAGCATTTGGCTTGGCGTTATTTGTCAATTCTATACTTTGGATTGTTTATACATCGTTTGAGTATGTAATTATGTTTGCCTCTTTGTCAGTCAGTAAAAAATATATGATGATTGTAGGGCTGTTAGACCCTTTTAGTGTAATATATTTATTGATGACAATATATCTTATGTTTAGGAATTACAAGGTGTCAAAACAAACAATCAAAGCATAGAATCAAGTTCCAGAATATCCAAATAAAGAAATAAACAACTAAAACAAATAAAGCGTGCAAACAAATAAAGATTACTTAATGGAAGAAAGCAATAATAGCAGTCTGTTCTTTACATTTACCTCGCTAACTCCTGCATCAAAGTCAAGAGCTAAGTAATTCAAGTCTGGGAAAAGAGCTTTAATTTTATTTTCTACGCCTTTGCTTATTATATGATTTGCTATGCAGCCAAAAGGTTGCAGGGAGACAACAGTATTCACCTTATTCTTTACAAAATTCACAATTTCTGCAGGCAGTAACCAACCTTCGCCGAATTCACAAGTTATAGGTAGAATATCTTTGGCGTCTTTTGAGAGCTCAAAAATATCATCTATTGGATTGAAGTATTTGAAATCAGAGAGTATTTTGTTGTAAGAAGCCACTTGTTTTGCACATAAAGAGTAAGCAAAGTTCATTATAAAATCGGGTATCTTGCTTTTCTCAATGCTTTCTTTTTTATTAGCACGGTTATTGACAAAAGTCTGTAAAAAGAATGTGATAAGCGTTGGTGGCACAACCTCAATGCCACGACCAATGAGCCAATCAACCACATCTTTGTTTGCAAAGGAATGATATTTTAGGAAGATCTCACCCACAATACCCACTTTTTGACACTCTATTCTCGCTGAAGGCAAAATGGAGTTAAACTCCCCCACAGCCTTTGTAAGTAAGAATTTTAATTCTTTTGGATTGCGAGTGAGCACAACTGCTTTTGCAAGTGATAGATATTTGTTTTGCAACTGCTGAACTTCTTTTGGGTTAGGAGAACGCACTATTGAAGAGTAATAAAGTCTTGAAAGCGCATCTCCAAAGAGTATTGCTCCCAAAGCTATGGGCAGAGTTTTTATCCAATTGATTGAAAAACCATCTTGCATTTTGCTTGTGCCTGATGAGAAATTGACAGATATGACCGGAATGTCCTTAAAGCCTGAATCTACTAAGGCTTTACGAATTACGGCATAGTAATTTGAAGCCCTGCATTGACCTCCTGTTTGCGTTATACCTATAGCTATTTTTTCGGGGTTATATTTTCCGCTCTCCAAAGCCTTGATCACATCTCCTACAATTAGAGTTGCAGGATAGCAAACCTCGTTATTGCAATACTTTAACCCGTATTCAATGCTTTGTTCATCACTTTTTGGTAACACTTCTAAATCATAACCATTTATTGTGAATAACTCTGGCAAGAGAGGAGATAGATAGTCAGTGAAGAAAGGAGCAAGAATTTTGCGTTTCTTCTCTTGTTTCCCAAAAGGTTTGGTATCAATGAATGGTAAGCGTATATTTCTTATGCGTGATTGCAATTTGAGGCTTTCTATAAGGGATTTGATACGCAGCTTCATTGAGCCAACATTACTAATGTCGTCAATCTTTATTTGAGTTGCGCTTTTGCCATAACGTTTGAGAATATTCTGCACATCATCTAACAGAAAAGCATCAGGGCCACAGCCAAAGGATGTCATTTGAACAAAATTCACGTCTTTGTTTTGTTCAGCTACAAACAAGGCAGCAAGAGTTATTCGGTTGATAAAAGCCCATTGACTCAGTGTGTAGCTCTCTTGCATAAGAGAAGCGTCTTCTCCGCGGACAATGTCTTCATTTATCACAGTAACACCCATAGAAGCAATAATCTCTGAAAGGTTATGCTGAATTAAAGGGTCTGTGTGATATGGTCTTCCCGCCAAAAGAATGATGGGAGTGTGCTTTTGCTGAGCCAAATGTAAGTACTCAATATTTTTATCTTTTATGTCTTTTTCGTAATCTGCCTTTGCCTTTAAGGCTTCTTTAAAAGCCTTATCAATAGTGTAGTTTTCCACTCCCAAAGAAAGCAAATATTTTTTGCAGTTGTGCTTTAGTAAGTCAAGATTTTTGAAAGAAAATATTGGATTGTCTATTCTCACATTGTTATACTGAGGTTTATCCTTCAAGTGTTTTATCACCACATTGTAAGATGAGACAATAGGGCAGTTGTAGCTGTTATTGTCTGTTTCATTTTGCTTTTGTTCATATACAGTGTAAGGAAAGAAGATATGCGTTATTCCTCTTTGAATTAGGTTGTCAATATGTGAGTGAGTCAATTTTGCAGGAAAACAAATGTTTTCACTGGTTATTTGGTTTAAACTCTTCTCATAAGAGACGTAAGAGGAAGTATCACTCAGTATAACTTTGATATTGCAGGTCTCAAATAGTCTTGTCCAGAAAGGAAAATCCTCAAACATATTCAGTACTCGCGGAATGCCTATTGTTAAGTTTGGAGCCACCACTTCTCTTTGAGCAAAAAGACGTTTGTATTTGTAATCGTATATATTGTTTGATGGTTTTACTTTGTCATTTGAGGAGAAAATCTTTTCACATTTGTTGCCTGAGTGAAATGTATTGCCATTTGCAAAGCGATAAGTTGAGATTAAACATTGGTTTTCGCAGCCTTTGCAGAAAGATTGTTTGCTTGTGTATTCATTTACTTTCAATAGTTGAGTAAGAATAAGACTTTGCTTGCTTGCTTTGTTCTCTTGTTTATCAAAGATTTCTTTTGCAAATAGAGAGCAACCATAAGCACCCATTAATTCTGGACTTTGAGAACGGAAAACTTTGTCTGAAAGCATTTTTTCAAAGGCACGCACAACAGAATCATTTTTCATTGTGCCTCCTTGCACCACTATGTGTTTGCCAAGGGAAGAGTCTTTTACTTTTAATACTTTGAACAGACAGTTTTTGACTACAGAGTAAGACAGACCGGCTGAAATATTGGCTACATCTAAGCCTTCTCTTAGGTATTGTTTTACTTTTGAGTTCATAAACACTGTGCAACGAGTGCCCAAATCACAAGGTGAAGGAGCAAATAAAGCTTTGGTTGCAAAGTCTTGAACACTGTAACCCAAAGAACCTGCAAAGGTCTCAATGAAAGAACCACAACCAGAAGAGCAAGCCTCGTTTAATTCAATCCTATTCAACACTCCGTCTTCTATATACATGGCTTTCATGTCTTGACCACCAATATCTAAGATGAAATCTACACTTGGCAGAATTTTTTTAGCAGCTCTGTAGTGTGCAATAGTCTCTACCAATGAACTTTGTAAGCCAAAGGCGGCTTTAATTAGGTCTTGACCATAGCCAGTGGAAGCTCCGCATTCTATTACTGGGTTTGCGTTCTGCTTTTCACAAGTGGCTTGCAATTCTTTTAGTCCTTTGAGCACTGCCTCTATGGGATTACCCATATTCTTGGCATAATAAGAGAAAATAATATTATCTTGAGTGTCGCAAAGTGTTATTTTTGTTGTTGTGGAACCTGAGTCTATACCCAAGAAAGCATCTCCACAGTAGTCTTTTATTGATTTTAAATTAGAAGAAGACTGTTTTTCTTTTTTCCACCTTTCATATTCTTCTTTGCTTTCAAAAAGAGGAGGTAGGCTACTCTTTTGTGAAGAAAGTGTTATTTGTTGTGAGGCTATTATCTTTTGTTTGATTTCCTCTAATGTAAAGCTCTCACTTTGTTTTTCTGCTTCAAAAATACAGCCTTTGGCAACTAATATGTTTGCATCGCTCACATTGAGTAAGTCCCTCTCTGAAATGGAAAGGTAATCAATGAAAGCATCTCTAAGAGATTGGATAAATGTCAGCGGACCTCCTGCAAACATAAGCAAAGGATTGATATCCTTGCCTCGTGATAAGGAAGAAACCACTTGAACTGCAATAGCGTGAAAGATACTTGCGCAAATATCACTGGTTGGTATGTTCTTTGCCACAAGATTTTGCACATCTGTTTTGGAGAATACTCCACAACGAGAGGCAATAGGGTAAAGCTGTTTGTGTTCTTGTGCTTTTTGGTCCATTTCTTCAATAGATAAACCAAGTATCAGAGCCATTTGGTCAATGAAAGCACCCGTTCCTCCAGCACAATTACCATTCATACGCATATCAGGCAAATGTCCTTTGTCTAAAAATATGATTTTGGCATCTTCTCCACCAATATCTATAATTGTATGTAGCTTATCATTTATGTTGTTTGCATAATTAGACAAGGCAAGCACTTCTTGAATGAAAGCAAATCCACATCTTTCTGCCAGTCCCATTGCTGCTGAACCGCTAAGAGCTATTTTTGCTTCCGCAGAGCCTATGGAAGTGGTTATATCTTCAATTATCTGCAAAGCAGTTTGGGCAATGGCAGCATTGTGACGGCGATAAGTACAGAATAATACTTTGCCTTCTTGGTCTATAACTACGGCTTTGGCAGCTACTGAACCTATATCTAAACCTATTTTTACGCTTTCCATTTGTTTGTCTTGTTTAATTAGCTTTTAATCTTAAGAGAATAACTTTTTTTGCTTCATTCTTGCGCTCTTCAATCACCTCTTGTCTTTCTTTTTCATTGTATCCAAGAATGTTTTTCATCACTGGCTCGGCAATAAATATGAAAAGATTAAGCGAAACAATGTCTAATAACAGATTAAATACTGATATTTCTCTGACCCTTCCCTCTGCGATTTCTGTTTGCAGGTCTTTTTGCAGACTATCCATTACAGGGTAGATAGAAGATAAAAAAACCTCCTGTATAATCAGGCTAATATCTTTATTATTGCTTATTTCATTCATTAGAAACATTGGAAGATAAGGATTCTCTTGCAACATTGAGAAATGAACATCAATGATTTCGGTTATCTTTTCTTCAAAAGAAGCTTTACTATTATAGGAAGTGAAAATCTTTTCTTTTAATTGAGAAAGCACATCCTTGAAAACAATCTTGAATAAGTTGGATTTAGTGCGAAAATAATAGTGAACCAAAGCTTGATTACAACCAGCTTTGGCGGCTATGTCTGTGGTTGAAACACCACTAAAGCCTTTTTCCAAGAATAAGTCTTTGGCAACAGAGAGTATCAGCCTTTCCATACAGTCCTTTTCCATAATAGCGTTGTTATGTGCTTATAATTAATTTAATTTTCCTATTTAATAGAGCTATTAAATAGGTGTGCAAAGGTACGTCTTTTTCAAAATGTGAGATGAAATTAAGTGTTAAAAATACCAAAACTTTATTTGTGTGGATATTTCTTTGTTTCTATGAGTCAAAACAGTGCTTTAGAAAAATAAAACAGTGCTTTGCTCTGACCAATCAGTCATTTAGTGACGACAAGATGGCATGTTGAGCAATTATTTCTTTGTTTTAATTTGCTAAATGACTGTTTCAATCGCCCAAGATGGCATGTTGTTTTTGCTTAATCAAAGAAACAAAAAGCACAAACAAAGAAAGGATTTTCCCATTCTTTGTTTGCGCTTGCTCAAAGTTAGTTATATTTAATTGATGCTATTCTAAGAAGAAGCTGATTGAAGAGACAACCCTGATTTTTAGTTTTAAGGGATCGTTTGTTGGGCTTATCTCAAACTGTCCTTGAGAGGCTTCTTTTATTCCTCCTAATTTAGAATGCGAATCATTGGCAAACTGTTGACCAGCTCGGCGAGCATTCTCTGTGCTTTCCTTTATCATTTGAGGTTTTATGTCATTTAGCTTTGTGAAAGTGTAGTTTGATGAACCTGAAGAAGCCATATCATAGTTTTGTTGTTGAGAAATGTTTACTCCTTGTTTATAAAGTTCAAATTCATTTTGTTCAACGGTGAGAACTTGTTTTACTTTAGGCGAAAATACCTTTACAGTTATAGAACCATAGTAACGTATTGGGTCTTTTTTACCTCCATCGCCATATTCGCTGTTCCATTTGTCTTTTATGGAAGCTACACCCACATTTATTTCTGACTCTGTCAAGCCTTTGGATTTAATGAAAGCAATAACTTTTTTGTTGTTTTGTTCAATCTTTGTGAGCAGTTGTTTCATATCATTACTGCCTTCAGAATAGGAAATAGTCAGAGTTGCATAGTCCGCACTAACTTCTTTCTCTGACAATCCTCTTACAGAGACATAACGGTCTTTGTTGCTTATGGAGTTCAGTCCTTTATAGATGAATAATCCAATGAAAAATAAGCTGACTGCAACACAGAGCCCAATAATTAACAAGTTTGTGTCTCTTTTGTCTTTCATAGCTAAAATTTTTTTAGGGTTATCAAATCTTATAGATTGATATTAAAACGCTCATTTTTATGGGTTAGTATATGAATCCCTCTTTCTCTACACCTATTGTTGTCTGTGAACCGTGGCCTGTAAGACATACGGTTTTGGAAGGCAAAGAAAAAAGATTATGAGTTATGCTATACACAAGAGTATTGTAGTCTCCGGTTGGCAAATCAGTACGACCAATGCCACCAGCAAAGAGTGCATCGCCAGTTAGGACATAATTTTCCTTTTCATTAAAGAAAGACACAGACCCTGCGCAGTGTCCGGGAGTGGAAATGACTTTTAATTCAGATGAACCAAAGCAAATGGTATCGCTCTCTTTAATTTCTTTGGTTGGCATAGTGTCAAAGTCAGTCTCTTCAAATCCAAAGCAAGAGGCTTGTGCATTTAGCAAACGTAAAATTTTATCTGCTCCGCCTCCAAGCTCTAATGGCAGTGAGAAATGTTTTGTTATGTAAGGTGCTCCGCAAATATGATCAATATGAGCGTGAGTTAAAAGAATGTGTTTGACCACAAGGTTATTTTGAGAAATGAAGTCTGTTAGCTCTTGTCTTTCTTGAGCACTTTGAGCTCCAGTATCTACGATCGCACACTCTTTATTAGTGTCATATAACACAAAACAATTTACTTGTATTGGGTTAAATACAAATGTCTTTATCATAATCCTTTTGTTTTTGCTTCGTTCCAATACTTGTCAAGCTCAGCAAGTGTTTGTCCTTTGAAAGACTTGCCTTCCTCTTGTAGCCTTTTCTCTATGTATTGGAAGCGAGCGATGAATTTCTTATTTGTTTTTTCAAGTGCGTTTTCGGGATTTACGTCTATGAAACGCGCATAGTTTATCAGTGCAAACAATACATCGCCAAACTCTTTTTCAATCTCTTTGTGGTTTTGTTCGCTTTCGGCTTTTTTTAGTTCATTTATCTCTTCGGATACTTTGTCCCATACATCACTTTTCTTCTCCCAATCAAAGCCAACACCTTTTGCCTTGTCTTGAATACGATAAGCCTTTATCAAAGCGGGCAAAGAGCTTGGTACACCACCCAAAACACTCTTTCTGCCTTCAGTTAACTTTATTTGTTCCCAGTTATCTTTTACATCTTGCGCTGTTTGCACTTTTGTATCTCCATATATGTGAGGGTGTCTTCTTATTAGCTTTTGGCAAAGATAGTCAATAATGTCGCTAATGTCAAAACGATTTTCTTCACTGCCAAGTTTTGCGTAAAAGACTAAGTGCAACAGTACATCGCCAGCCTCTTGTTTTATTTCGTCATAGTCTTTTTCAGCTATGGCATCGGATAGTTCGTAAGTCTCTTCAATAGTCAGAGTGCGCAAAGAGTCAAATGTTTGTTTCTTGTCCCAAGGACATTGTTGTCTAAGAGTGTCCATGATAGTCAAAAGCCTATCAAAGTTCTTTGCAGCTTGCTTATGTTTTATTTCTTCTTCCATTTTATTGTGTATTTCTTTGTCCTTTTTAGCCTTCAGCTGTCTTCAATTTGATGCCATGAAGAAGCTATGGCTATAATCTTTTCCACATTGATCTTTTTCATGCATTTGAAATGCTTTTTGGGGCAAGTGGAATAGCCCAAATGAGAACAAGGGCGACATTTTAGGTCTTTTGTCTCAAAAATATATGTTTGAGCTTTTGAATCCTTGGCTCTGTAAGGGGTCATTCCAAACTCTGGCACGGTGTTTCCCCAAACGCTTATGATATTCTTGTCTAATGCTGCAGCAATATGCATAAGAGAAGTGTCAGGAGTTATGATTCCATTAGAGTTTTTTATCAATGATGCTGTTTGGTTCAGATTGTAAGCTCCGCAAGCATTGAAAACTCTGGCTCCAACGCGGTTTTCTATCTTTATGGCTTTCTGTCTGTCGTTTTTATCGCCAAGCAAAATGATTGAAGATGGTATTCCTTGACATATTTGCACTAACATATCTTCACTCATCTGCTTTGTTGTATGTTTAGATCCTAAGGCAATGGCTACATATCCATCAGCAAAAGACAGCGGTAAGGCATCAGGTGAAATAAAATCCTCTTCGTTAAGAAAATAATCTAAACCTTTGCCGTCATTGCTTACACCTAATTTCTTAACTGCTCTAAAATACCTATCTACAATATGCTGCTTTGGTAGAGTATTTATCTTGAAATTGACTAAAAGCCATTTTCTAAATCTTAAAGTAGGGTAAGTGTAGTGCTTTTTGTGTAAAAGATAACAAATAAGTGCGCTTCTAATTTGTTTATGTAAGTCTATTACGTAGTCATAGTTTTCTTTTCTGAGTTCAGTTATAGTTTCGCTCAGGCTATTTGTGTAACAAAACAGTTTATCTACGTAAGGGTTATTATTGATTAGTATATAATTAGTCTCCTTTGTCAAATAATGTATTTGGCTATTTGGTAATTGTTGCTTCAAAGCACGAATTATAGGGGTGGTAAGCACAATGTCACCAATGGAAGACAAGCGAATGATTAAAATTTTCGGGTGAGGGGCGTCCATATCTTTTTTATCCAACATTTCCTTCCAAACTTATGCTGAGTAATCTTTGAGCTTCAACGGCAAACTCCATAGGTAGCTTCTCTAAAACGTCTTTGGCGTATCCATTAACAATAAGAGAAATGGCAGTCTCTTGAGATATGCCTCTCTGACGGCAATAAAACAGCTGTTCTTCAGAGATTTTAGAAGTTGTTGCCTCATGTTCCACAACAGAGGATTGATTATTGACTTTTATATCTGGAAAGGTGTGAGCTCCACATTTGTTTCCTAAAAGCAAAGAGTCGCATTGTGAGTAGTTTCTTGCGTTTGTGGCTCCTTTTTGTACCCAAACTCTTCCTCTATATGAGTTTTGGCTCTGTCCAGCAGAGATTCCTTTGGACATAATGGTACTACGGGTATTCTGACCTAAGTGTAGCATTTTTGTTCCTGTGTCTGCTTGCTGGTAATTGTTGGTTACGGCAACAGAATAGAACTCTCCCACAGAGTTATCTCCTTTTAAAACACAAGAAGGATACTTCCATGTGATTGCAGAGCCTGTTTCCACTTGTGTCCATGAAAGTTTAGCATTGTTGCCTTTGCATATTCCTCTTTTGGTTACAAGGTTATATATTCCTCCTTTACCGTTTTTGTCGCCCGGATACCAGTTCTGAACAGTAGAGTATTTTACTTCGGCATCTTTCATTACAACTATTTCAACAATAGCAGCGTGAAGCTGGTTTTTGTCTCTCTGAACGGCAGTGCAACCTTCCATATATGAAACGTAAGCTCCTTCATCGGCTACAATAAGTGTTCTTTCAAACTGACCAGTGCCAGAGGCATTGATACGAAAGTAAGTAGATAGTTCAATAGGACAGCGAACCCCTTTAGGAATATAGCAAAAAGAACCATCAGAAAAGACAGCTGAGTTTAGAGCAGTAAAGAAATTGTCTCCTGGTGGCACCACAGAGGCAAGGTATTGACGCACTAAATCAGGATATTTCTTAACTGCATCGCTAAAAGAGCAAAATATGATTCCATCTTTTGCTAATGTATCAGAAAAAGTTGTTTTTATAGACACGCTATCCATAACAGCATCAACAGCAACAGAGGTATTCTTTTTCTCATTCAAGGAAATTCCTAATTTAGAAAAGGTATCCACAAGAGTGGAATTTAATTTCTCGCTCTCATTTTCTTTTTTCAGTGGAGCAGCAAAGTAAATTATATCTTGAAAATCAATATCTGGCATGTGCAAATGCCCCCAACGAGGCATTGTCATTGTGAGCCATTTTTTGTAAGCTTTTAAACGGAATTCTAACAGCCACTCTGGCTCTTGTTTTACTTTGGAAATATGGCGTATAACATCTTCTGAGAGACCTTTTTCTATGGTTTGAGTCTCTATGTCCGAAGAAAAGCCATACTTATATTCATTAGTGGTAACTTCTTGTATTATATTTTCGTTTTCGTCTTTCATAAATACGCTTTATGTGCTAAATTTGAGTGCAAAAATACAATATTAACTTCATAAAATAGACTTTTTGGCTAAAATTTTCAGTAAGTAATTTACTCAAACAAAGAAAAGAATAATCTAAAACAAAGAAAATGCTCAGGCAAACAAAGAGAGCAAAATCTAAAATAAAGAAATAAAAAAACGGTACTTTTGATGTTGAAAATTTATCTTTTGATGTGGCTTTTAAAAGGCTGAAAAATAGCAATAAAATAATGAGAATAAATCTTTTCGAACAATAAAAAATGAGAAAAAAGTATGCAGAATAGAGATATTTTTCATATTTTTGCAAACGTAAATATTATGGAGTAACTCGAAAATCCAATTCAATAGAGTAGAGAGAAAGAAAAATACGAGAATAGAGATGAAAAAAGTATTATTTGCATTAAGTTTAGTAGCTGCATTTTCATTTGTAGCATGTAACGGAAAGTCTGATTGTGCTTGCCACATTACAGATAAAACAACAGGAGAAGTTTTTGTTACAAATGCTGAAGCAAGTGGAACATTAGATGTTAGTGATTTTGATGGAGATTGTAAAGATGTTGCATGGTCAGATCTTCCTTCTTCTAGTCATAATTGGCCATCATTAGCTGGTGATACTGCTACTACTTATCAATTAGTTTGTCAAGACAAATAAGATTAATGCAATCTAACCAAAAAGGAATACTATCATAAGTAGTATTCCTTTTTTTTATATCTTTGCACACAGAGAAACACTATTAAATACATTAGACAAAATATGAATGATAGAACAAAACAAATAATAGGCACAACAAGTCGTTACATTATTGGTGCCGTATTTGTGCTTTCTGCCGTTTTGAAACTGCTTTCCATTGATGCAGTTGATGACTTTTTGTTCTCACATCAGGTTTTCTCTTTAGATGTTACTTCTATTCTTGCAAGACTGTTGATTTGTGCTGAGGCAGTTGTTGGTCTTATGCTTCTTTTGGGTATAATGCCAAGACTCACTCGGGCTTTTACTTTCATTTTCTTGGTTCTTTTCACCATTTATGTTTCACTTAAACCATATATATTTGATGTTGGTAGTGAGAATTGCTATTGTTTTGGTACAGCTTTTGAGTTAAGCGATACTCAAACCCTTGTTAAGAATGCTATAATGTTGCTACTTTCCCTTACTCTTTGGTGGTCTTGGTGGTGGAAGACAAAATTCTCTGCATGGATTTTCTCTGCTTTTATAGTGCTTAGTATAACAACTGTTTTTGTGGTTAAACCGCCAGATATTATTCGCACAAAGATTTATAAGCGTCAATACACAACAACAATAAATGAACAAGTGTTTGCAAAAGTTTTGGAATTTGACAACGTAAAGGCACTAAAGGTTTCAGAAGGTAAGAAAGTTATATGCATGTATGGAGCAGGTTGTAAGTATTGCAAACGAGCAGTGAATATTCTGCAAACTATAAGACAAAAACACTCTCTACCAAAGGAGGCTTTTGTTCAACTTTTTTTGGGCAAAGAAGACAAGATTCAAAAATTTTATAGAACAACACACTCAGAACCTCTAGCACATACTACAATTAATTTGGTAGCTTTCATAAATACTACAAATGGACACATGCCTGTTATTATTTTACTTGACAAGGGGAAAATAGTTCAATTATATAATTTGAGAACAATAGATGAGCAATTTATTGCTTCATTCTTAAAACAATAGATTTTTAGCAATGAAAAAAACAATTATTTTATCAGCAATGGCTTTGGTTTCATTAAGTTTCTTAGCTTCTTGCTCAAAGCAAACAGATTGTACATGCACATATAGTGCAACAAAAACAAAGACAGCTTCAGGCTCTGCAACAACTCCTGTTTATGATTGGGGTGGCAGTTGTAGCGATATAAAAGCAAGCGACATAAACTTGGGATCAAATTACAATGTTAATTGTTCTGAAATGTAATTTTTCTTTATCCTTTGGCGTTTAAAATGGAAAGAAAATATTAGATTATGGTACAAATTCTGTGGGTTGATGATGAGATTGACCTTTTAAAACCTCATATTCTTTTCCTGGCTCAAAAGGGATACAATGTTATTGGTGCAACTGATGGTCAAGAGGCATTAGATATTCTTGACCAAAAAGAGATTGACATAGTCTTTCTTGATGAAAATATGCCAGGTCTTACTGGATTAGATACTCTTAACCTTATAAAAGATAAATTGCCCAATATCCCTGTCATAATGATTACAAAAAGTGAAGAGGAACACATTATGGAGCAGGCAATAGGGGCTAAGATATCTGACTACTTAATAAAACCAGTAAATCCGAACCAAATACTTTTGGCTCTGAAAAAACACTTGCAAGCCAAACAGCTTGTCAGTGAGACTTCAACTCAAAATTATCAACAACAATTCCGTCAGATATCAATGCGTCTGATGGATAGAATGACTTCTGCAGAGTGGATAGATATATATAAGAAACTTGTTTATTGGGAAATTGAACTTGCATCTTCACAAGATGAAAGTATATTTGAGGTGCTTAAGCAACAAAAAGACGAGGCCAATACTCTTTTTTGCCGTTACTATGAAAAGAACTATATAGATTGGTTGCAAAACCATTCAAATGATAAGCCTCTTTTGTCTCCAACAGTTTTGAAAGAGAAAATGTTTCCAGTGCTCAAGAGTGAGAGAAAACCTACTTTTCTGATTGTGATAGATAACTTCCGTTTTGACCAATGGAAGGTGTTACAACCAATGATAGAGGAAATGTATCGCACAGAGAGTGAGGATATTTATTATAGTATAATTCCAACTACAACACAATATGCTCGCAATGCAATGTTTGCAGGACTTATGCCTGCAGAGATTGAAAGAAAATATCCATCTTTGTGGGTCAATGAAAACAAGGAAGGGAACAAAAATCAATTTGAACACGAATTGTTTTGTGAGAATTTGAAGCGTTTTGGCTTTAATCTAAAGACAACTTATCATAAGGTTTTGAATGTAACTTATGGCAAGAGAATGATAGATAATTTGCCAAATATGTTATCAAATGATGTCAATATTATAGTATATAACTTTATTGATATGCTTTCTCATGCTAGAACAGAAAGCGATTTGGTGAGGGAATTGGCTGACGATGAAAAAGCTTATCGCTCTGTAACTCAAACTTGGTTTGAACACTCTGCACTAAGAGATGTTCTAAAGTTCCTTTCTACAAAGGATGTGAATATATTTATAACCACAGATCATGGAAGTGTGAAGGTGGATAAGCCAATTGTGGTTAAAGGAGATAGAGATGTTAGTACAAATTTGCGCTACAAAGTGGGCAGACTTTTGGACTATAATCCAAAGGACGTTTTTGAAGTAAAGGATTGCAAAGAGATATTCTTACCAAAGCTTGCTATAACTTCACCATACATTTTTGCTAGGAAAAACGATTTCTTTGCTTATCCAAATAATTTCAATCAATATGTGCAATACTACAAGACTACTTTTCAACATGGAGGTATTTCAATGGAAGAAATAATGATACCATTCTTAACTCTAAAACCAAGGTAACAAAATGCAAAACAAATATATAGTCAATTCTATTCAAGATTTATCAAGTGTAGTCAAAGATATATTAGAGGTCTTTAAAGGCCAAAGGGTATTTATTCTTGAAGGAAAGATGGGAGCAGGAAAAACTACAATTACAAAGGCTTTTTGTGATCTATTGGGAGTAAGAGACACTCAAGTTTGTTCTCCAACTTTTGCAATAGTAAATGTGTATTCTTCCTCAAAAGGAGAAGAGATATATCACTTTGACTTTTATAGACTCAAAAGTGAGGAAGAAGCATACGATATAGGTTTTGAAGAATACCTTTATAGTGGCAATTATTGTTTTATAGAATGGGCAGAAAAAATACCTTCACTTATGCCACAGCAATATGTGAAGGTATCTATAAAAGCTCTTTCAGAAAATGAAAGAAAAGTAATTGTTCAAAGCGAGGGTTTCTAAACCCTTGTATCTTTAGAGAACCCTTTCATTAAACCTCTCTCACTATTAGACATAAAAGCTATTATGTCTTCTAATTCTGATGTTAAAGGCAATTTTTTTAGTTCCTCAAAGGCTTGAGAATGATTAAAGCCTGATTGAAATAAAATACGATAGTAGTCAGCTATTCTATTTACTTGCTCTTGAGTAAATCCTCTTCTGAGTAATCCAATTGAATTTACACCACAATAAGATAAAGGGAATTTACCGCCTTTAACAAAAGGAGGAACATCTTTATCCACCAAAGAGCCTCCCATAAGTATAATATGAGAGCCTAATTTTGTGAACTGATGTATAGCACACATACCTCCTAAGATAGCATAATCACCTATTTCAATATGCCCAGCAAGTGTTGCATTGTTTGCTAATACGCAGTTATTGCCAATGGTGCAATCATGAGCAATATGCGAATAAGCCATAATGAGATTATTGTTGCCAATCTTTGTGCGACCTAAAGCAACGGTGCCTCTATTTATGGTTACACATTCTCTTATAGTGTTGTTATCTCCTATTTCTACAGTGGTTTTCTCACCTGCAAATTTTAAGTCTTGAGGAATAGCACTAATTGAGCAGCCAGGGAAGAAACGATTATTCTTTCCTATTATTGCCCCGGGATATATGGTTACGTGAGGTCCAATTACACAACCATCTCCAATAACTACATCTTTATAGATTACGGAGAAAGGCTCTATGGTTACGTTATTCCCGATTTTAGCATCAGGGTGAATGAACGCGAACTGTTGTGTTGCCATAAATGAGTTTTATTTTTGATTTTTTGATACTTGAGCCATAAGCTCAGCTTCTACTACGAGTTTGGAACCAACAAAAGCCTCTCCCTTCATTTTTACAATACCTCTTCTAACAGGTTCTGTAAGTATTAGACGAGAAACTAAAGTGTCTCCAGGAACAACTTTGCCACGAAACTTAACACCATCTATTCTTAGAAAATAAGTGTTGTAGTTCTCAGGATCTGGATAGTCTTTAAGTACTAGTATTCCTCCTGTTTGAGCCATGTGTTCTACAATTAATACTCCTGGCATAACAGGCTCTTGAGGGAAATGTCCGTTGAAGAAATCTTCATCATTAGTTACATTTTTTAGACCTACTACATAATCTTCGTCAACTTCAATAATTTTATCCACCAAAAGCATTGGATAACGATGAGGTAAAAAAGTCTTTATCTCTTTGATTGAATAAATAGGTTCCTTGTCAGGATTGTAAATCGGAGCCCCTTTTAATTCTTGCATGATTATATCTTTTATTTTTTTGACAAATTCTGTGTTTGCGTGATGTCCTGGACGTTTGAGAATAAAATGTCCTTTTACCTTTATACCCAAAAGACGTATATCTCCAATAAAGTCTAAGAGTTTATGACGTACAGGTTCATTATCAAAGTATTCTTTCACATTATTCAGAATACCTTTTTCTACTTTTATATCTTTTTCCTCAGGAAAAGCATTTCTCAAATAAGAAAGTTGCTCTTCAGACAGAGACTTCTCAACAAAAATAAGAGCATTAGCTAAGTCGCCACCTTTTATTAGGTTTGCTTTTAATAGAGCTTCAATCTCGTGAAGGAAAACAAAAGTACGACAAGGTGCAATTTGAGTTTCAAAATCTGTTAATGAGTCTATGCTGAAAGTTTGTTTACCTAACACAGATGAACCATAGTCAATAGTGATATCGGCTTTATATCCGTTGAATGGTAAGGCTGTTATTTCTATTCCATGGGCTTCATCTTTGTAAGATATAGGCTTTTTTATTTCATAATGATAAACTAATCCTATCTGTTCAATAGTACCGACACTATTTATTTTTTCAACCCATATTTTTGCACTACCATCAAGTATTGGTACTTCTGGTCCAGAAAGTTCTATGAGTATGTTATCAATTCCAAAAAAAGTTAGAGCAGCCATTAAATGTTCGACTGTAGCAACTTTTACTCCATTTTTTTCTAATGTAGTGCCACGAGAAGTATCGCTAACAAAATCTATTCTTGCCTCAACAATAGGGCAGGAGGGTAGGTCTGTGCGAGAAAATCTTATACCAGTATTTACTTCTGCTGGTAGAAGATTTACTGTTACCTGCTTGCCACAATGCAAGCCTTTGCCACTTAGTGTTATTTTTGATTTTAAAGTTTTCTGATGTTCCATATCTAAAAGATTGCAAAGGTATGGATTTTTTTTGTAATTTCGCCCAAAATAAATTCTAAAATTACAGATATATGAAAGTGGCTGTTTTCTCTTCAAATATCATAGATGAAGATATAGATGGTAATTTGCAAAGGCAGCAAGCAATACTCTCAAGTCTTGAGCCAGAGACTGACTTAGTTGTCTTGCCGGAGATGTCTTCCACAGGCTTTATTACAAATACAGACTTTGCTCAGCCAATGAATGGTCAGACTGTAAGCTTTTGGAAAAGGTTTGCAATTCAAAAACATACAGCTGTTGCTACCAGTCTTTTTATTAAAGAGAAAGATAACTACTTCAATCGCCATTTTTTTTTCTTTCCTAACGGACAATATGAATACTATGACAAACACAATCTTTTTTCAATGAGTAATGAGCCTGAGGTGATCACCTCAGGCAGCAAAAGAAAGATAGTTGAGTATTGCGGAATGCGAATAGCTCTTTTTACTTGTTATGATTTACGTTTTGCGCTTTGGTGTGCAAATTCATATTCTCAAGATAGGGGCTATGCTTATGATGTTGCTGTGTTTGTAGCCAGTTGGCCAAAGACGCGTGTTGAGGCTTTTTCTTGTCTGCTCAAAGCTAGAGCTATTGAGAATTTGGCTTATGTGATAGGGGTAAATAGATTAGGGCAGGATAAAAGGCAAAACGATTACAATGGCTTTGCTTGCGTTATTGATTACAAAGGTTTGTCATTAGTCCAAAGCCAAGATAAAGAAACAATAAGCTATTGCACAATAGATAAACCTTCACTTGAAGCTTTCAGAGCTTCTTTACCTGTTGGCAGGGATTGGTAGAGCTATATTTTTATTACTTTGTTATGGTAGATATTTCTATTTGTTTTTACTGTTAAGATATATGTCCCTATTGGTATTGCTCTAAGATTGATTTTTGCTCCATAGCTGCTATTCATTGTTTGCTTTAACTGATATTCTTTGCCATCTAATGTTGTTGGCGTGCAGCTCTTAACTATCTCTTGAGAAGTTGCTATATTTATTTCTTCATTAGTTGGGTTAGGATATATTTTAAGGCTGCCAACTCTTATCTCTTCTGGTAATGATATTGTGTCTCTCGGCACATAGACATAAGGCACATTAAAAGTTGAGTCTGTATACTTAAGAATATAGTTATAGAAACTTCTATTGTATAGAGTGAAGTTATCTGTGTAAATATTTGCAATAACATTGCCTGTAAGATAAAGGTTTCCATCGTTATCTATAGTTATAGGTCCAGGAGAGTTGTGATAGTTACTTACAATATCGTATGCTTTTCCTCCTATTAAGTGACCTTCATTATCCCAATGAATAAACCCTATGCCATGAGACCAAAAGTCTGGACAACTTACAATGGTATCACCTAAATTTATATCTCCCAAATAATCTACTTGAGCAAAGACTTGATTATTTTTCACGGCTAAACCTACAATAGTAGATGAATGATTTGAAAAAGCTTTGCTGATAGAGATATATTCGCCATTGTTTTTATTATACCTAACAAATAATCCACCTTTGAAATGTTCAATCTTAGCACTATCACTAAGATAAAATATTCCTTTTGAATTAATACTACTATCTGGGTTAAAAGGATAAGCAATAGCCCAAAGGGAATAATTAGCAAATAAAGAATTTGTGGCTTCATCTAATTTTATGTCAAGAGCTACTGTAGCGGATAGAGGATTTTAAAAGGTGAATGATGTATCAATAGCCGTTTCTATTCTCCTATTCCAAATAACTTTACCATTACTATCATATTTTATAACAAAGCCAACAGCATATTCTATACCTTTCAATGTTAAAGTATGAGATATATCATTCTCGTTTAAGTAAAGAGTTCTATAATATGAGGTGTCATTCACAAACCCCAATGAATCCACACTTGGTATCTCCTGATCTATGTATCCACATATATAGTTGTTGCCTTCATTGTCTGGAATAATTGATTGAAGGTGATATTCAAATCCGAGTTTAGATGCTTTGCCATGCCCTATAGTATCTTTTATCATTGCTCTACAATAAATGAGGCTATCAAAATGAGGAGCAAATTTCAACATAAGTATATTGTTATTAAGCATTGCACTTTTTGGAACTGTGCAATCAATATATTTTTGATTATCTATCATAATGCGCAGTTGCTTTATTCCATTTTCTAAATTTTCTTGCCGTGGAGTAGCTCCAATAGAATCTTCTCTATCTACTTGGTCGTAATACGTGGAATGGAATATTGTGATATTTCCATACTTATCTACACTATAAAATTTATCTACAAGTATATCCTCATAAGGTATTTCAGATTGATAAATACTTACAGTTACTATTCAATTTGTAAGAAATGATGTTCTTTCAAATTACCTGCAGAGTCAAGAGTAATAAATCCAGTACCCGTTCCACAACCAAGATTATGAAAAGGATATTTAGGCGAAGGATTGGGGATACCCGAACTGGTGTAACCCGACCTATTAACCAAAGTGTCTAAGTAATACAGTTTATCCGTAGAAGTTGCTAAAGCATAATTGCAAACAAAAGTTATGGCACTATCTCCTAAAGGTTGCATTCATATATTACTTGCACCACTAATAGCTTTATGCCATAATAAGTTACCTTGAGGAGAGAATTTTGATATCCCTGCATTATTTGGTAGCACATATGTACCAGCTCCTTGAGGCATTAAAGCGCTATCTCCAATCAAGGCACCTGTTGCAAATGGCGAAAAAACATATAGATTTCCATAAGAATCGGTTACAACATTCTTAGGTGTGTAATGCTCAATTCCTGCCCAACTCTTGCCCCACTCATATTGCTGAGCTTGCAAGCAAAGTGCATACATTATAACTACATGAAATAATTATGTTTAGTGATGTTAGGGCAATATCGCCCAATATTTTCATTCTATCTATATAAACAATTATTCTATCCCTGACTATATCACTTGTGGGGATATTTTTTTTGTTTGTCAATTCAAATATAGGTGTAAAACCATCAATGGTAGCTACTTGGTAGGGTAAAATAAAGCTTTGATAAATTCTTTCTTTGTTTTGAAAATACAAATAAGTAATCCAAAATACTCTTCCTTTGATAGAGCAAAAACAAGATGCCATCTTGAGCGAGTGAAACAGTCATTTAGAAAACGCAAACAAAGAAATAATCGCTCAACATGCCATCTTGTTAGCACTAAATGACTGTTTCGTTAGACTAAAGCTTAGTTCTAATTTTCTAAATCTTTGTTTGGCTCTGCTAAAACAAAGATAGAAAACCAAGGACACAAAAAAAAGAATAGTCATTTGACTATTCCTTTTTTTATAATACTGACTCTCTTTTGGTAATCTAAAAAAGAAGAGCAATAATATTTTGGTTTATTTATTGACTACTTCGGAAAGGAAGTTGCCATTTATGTCAAATTCCAAGACTTTAACGTTGCTGCCTTTTGGTTGTATTGTAGCTTGATATGTCTTGCGATTACGTGCATCAACAATAGATACTTCATTCACTATTGCAGAAGGGTAGTTGCCTTTAATGTAGTCAGTGATAGATGAAGGCACATATTCAGCAGGGACAATCCACGCAGTTTGTGTGTAATTGTTTCCATAAGTTACTCGTGTTAGGTTGTCGTTGTCAGTAAAGGTAACGGCATAAGTGGTAGAGTCTATTTTCTGCCAACTTTTCTTTTCAACATTTGGTCTCTGTCTTGTCATATCTTTGACATAGCGTTCAGGGACATCTCTTTCGTTAACTAAGTTTGATAACTTTTTTTGTGTAGCGCAAGAAAGCACTGCAACTGAACATAAAAGTAAAATGAATATCTTTTTCATCTTGTTTGTGTGTATTTAGGTATTAAATATTGTTTTTCTGTTTATGAATGGCAAAGATACAAAATAAGGCATTACGTTATAACTAATGAGTGGTGATATTTTTGAAGAAAGATTGCAAATCTATTGTACCAAAAAGATTTAGAGCAGTTAAAATAATTACAACAATAATCACCCAACGCACATATTTTGTGCCTTTTTTAACAGCAAAACGTGTTGCAAGCCATGCTCCAAAGACTGCTCCCAAAGAGTGTAATAAGCCATAAGACCAATAAATCTGTCCTTGAAAACAAAAAACAGCCAAAGCCACTAAGGTGTAAAGAAACATTATGGCTGTTTTCATTGCATTAGTCTTTATTATGTCGTATCCAACCAAGACAGTGCCTGCAGTCATAAGAAAAAATCCTGTACCTACTTGAATGAACCCCCCATAAAGACCAATAGCAAAAAATACTGCATAATACCACCAGTGCAAACCGCGTTTGATTTTTTCTTCATTGTCAGAGTAAAGAGCAGAAGGATGAGCAAACAAAAAAACTATCATCATAAGTAAAATAGCTCCCATGCAATAAGAAAAAAAATGAGCTGTTAGAAGTGTGGAAGCTAAAGAGCCAACTAAGGCTCCTAACATTGTAGGCAAAGCTAAGAGTAGGGAAGTGCGACGAGGCAACAAATGTTGTCTATTCATCATTAAGGCAGTGGAAGAAGATTGAAATAGAACTCCAATGCGATTGGTTGCATTAGCAGCGTAAGCAGGCAATCCCAAAGCTAAATATAATGCAATGGAAATGACAGTGCCACCAGCAGAGAGTGCATTGATAAAACCAACAAGGCAACCGCTGATTACTAAGATAAGGATAAGTGTAAGACTCATAGATATGTTGTTTTGTTTGATTGTGAGTTTTTCAAAGTGCAAAAGTAACAAATAAATTGATACAAAAAAGAAGGGAGACCTTGCGATCTCCCCCTGAACTCATGAAAAAATTGTTTATTTTTTAATTGTGGTTGCTTGTTTGTTCGTTTTGTGGCTCGTGTTAATGATGATTATTCATCATATCTCTTTGTCTCTCTGGTGGCATAGGTGGCTGTTCTTTTGCTTCTTGCCATCTTTTGCCAATAGCGTTTGCCATAAAACTTCTTTCTAAAAAGAAGAGCTTTAAAACCTTTTGAACGGACACTGCCTTTTGTAACTCTGTGCTATATTGCTTTTGCAGGTTGTTTATCTCTTCTTGTTCTTTCAGATGGTCTGCTAATGCTTTTTGAGCATCTTTGTCGCTCATCTTCAAGAACTCTGGTCTTACAGGGAATCCGTCCGATGTGGTGTCATTTATAATATACTTATCTCTTATAGCCTTTTCAGCCTGTGCGTATTTGTTGTAAATTGGCCAAAACTTTTGGGCTTCTTCTACGCTCAGCTCTAATTCATGTGAGAAATAAGCTACCTTTTCTACCTTTAACTCTTCTTGCAACTGCTCAAAACGATTTTTGTCATTTTTGTTAGCTGCTTTCAAATGTCCTTTTGTCTCTCCTTTCTGTGCCAAAAGTGACGTTGCGCATAATAACGCAAGTATTGTACTAAATATTATCTGCTTCATACAAATGTTTTATCTTTTGGACGTTTTTTTCTAGTAATAAGCCAAGTAATCGTTTAAAATATCTCCTTGCAAGTAGCTTCCCAAATACTCTAATTCGCCTTGTGTTAGTTTGATAGAGTTCTCTTGAGACTGCTTGTCATCTTTTGTGCCCACTTTTTTTACGTTAGCTGTTTCTTTTGTTTTCTTAGCCTTTACAACTTTTGCAGGCACAACTTTTGTTTCATTATTGCATATTGGAGTTTGTGTGTTTTGACTTTGAATCTCTTTCACAAGAGGTTTTTGAACCGCCAATGGTTTTTTTGTTTTATTGACAGGTAATCCTACTCCTATGCAAACTGCAACAACTCCTACCACTATTATTGATGAAAGAGCTAAATATCGCGGATAAACTTTTGCTCTTAGATAGTGTTTACGTTCTTCTTTTTCTTTTATGGTCACAACAATCCTATTCTCTAATGAGGAGAAGTAATCATCTGGGACTTTAAAAGAACTATTGCTTGTCATATAAGTTAATAATCTAATTTGTTTGCTCTTGTTAGACTAATGAAAACTCAAAAAGTTTAATCTGTTAATCTAATTTTAACATCATCTTCTTCCAAAAGTTTTTTTTGAATTTTTTTTGCAGCAAAGTGATAAGATGCTTTTAAGGCACTTTCTGTTGTACCCATAATAGAGCTCATCTCTTTGAAAGGTAACTCATCATAGTATCTGAGATTAAACACCTCTCTTTGCTTTGTGGGCAATGAAAGCAGGGCTTTTTGAAGTTTGAATTCAATATCGTTTTCGTCACAAGAAATATTTTGCTTCAAGTTGTCAAGCAAAGTTTTATTGAGTGAAGAAAAATGAATAATGTTTTTGCGTTTTTGACTTTGCAAGAAATTTATTGTGTGATTCATTGCTATACGATAAACCCAAGTAGATAGAGCAGCGTCTCTTTTAAAAGAGCCTATGTTTTGATACACCTTGATAAAAACCTCTTGAACTAAGTCATCAGTGTCTTCATGTAAAAAAACCATACGTCTGATTTGCCAATAAACTTTTTCCTTTAACTGACCAACCAAAATAGAAAAGCCTTTTTCCTTAGTTTTTTCATTGGATAAAAGCTTATATATTTCGTCGTCTGTCATTGATTAAAGGTGTGCTAATGGTTAAACATGTCTTTGTTGAAAAACTTAAGTATCTCCGTGCAAAAATCCCAAGATTGTTTGGCTGGAGAAGAAGGATTAATTTCAATAGCTTTGGTGTAAGAATTCATAGCTTCAGCCCAATTCTCTTGTTTTCTGAAAATATTGCCTCTCAAATAATGAGCCTCATCTTGCATTGGGTCTTCCTTTATTATGGAATCAAGTTCCTGCAAAGCTTTGTCTGTTTGTTCTTGAGTAATTAAGTCTCTTATTTGGGTGTATTTTGAAGTTAAATTTTTCATTTCTATTATTGATTACGCAAAAGAAACTATTTTTATTGTTTAACAACTTTACCAATAAGGTCAAACTCCACAGCATCAACAATTTCTATTTGATAAAATTTGCCTATTTCTACTTTCTCTTTATCAGGAATAAGAACTTCATTATCCACCTCTGGAGAATCGTATTGTGTGCGAGCAATATAGAAATCACTTTCTCTGCGGTCAATAACCACTTCAAAAGTTTGACCAATTTTTTTTTCGTTTAGTTCTAAAGAAATCTTTTCTTGCAGGCTCATAAGTTCGTCTTGACGTCTTTCTTTCTCTTCTTGAGGGACGTTATCTTCTAATTCATAAGCAGCTGTTCCCTCTTCGGCAGAGTAAGTAAAGCAGCCCATGCGTTCAAAACGCATTTGCGAAACAAAATCCTTTAACTCGGCAAAATCTTCTATGGTTTCTCCAGGATAACCCACAATAAATGTTGTTCTGAAAGCTACATCAGGGACTTTGTTTCTTATTTGATTAACTAATTCCTTTGTTTGTTCGGCAGTAATATTTCTTTTCATTGAGCTGAGCAATTTATTAGATATATGTTGCAAAGGAATATCAATATAAGAACAAATCTTTGGACTTTGAGTCATAAGATTTATTACCTCCATAGGAAAATCTTGAGGATAAGCATACTGAATACGTATCCAATGAAGGTCGTTTATCTCTATCAATTTGCGCAATAGGTCAGCTAAGGCTTTTTTGTGATATATGTCTGTGCCGTATGCTGTGGTATCTTGAGCAATAAGGATTAATTCTCTTTTGCCCCCGTCAACCAAAGTCTTTGCTTCTGCTATTAAATCTTCTATTGGTATAGAGATTTGATTGCCTCTTATTAAAGGAATAGCACAATAAGAACATCTGCGGTCGCAACCTTCGGATATTTTCAAATAAGCATAGTGTGTAGGAGTACTAACAAGGCGTGTCTTAAGAGTGTAAGGTTCGCTGTTGGCTTTTAGGTATTTTATTATTTTGTCTTGGTCTGCTACTCCAAAGAAAGCATCTACTAGAGTTAATTCTTCTTTCAACTCTTGCATAAAACGCTGAGCCAAGCAACCAAAAACAATAACTTGTTGTATCTTTCCCAATTCTTTCAATGAGCATTGTAAGAGTATAGTATTGATTGACTCTTCTTTTGCATCATTTATGAAACCGCAAGTGTTTATAAGGGCTATATCATAGTTTGGAAAAGGTGATGAGTATTCTACCTCAAAACCTTCTTTTGTTAAGTTGCCAGCTAAGACTTCTGAATCTACAGTGTTCTTTGAGCAACCCAGAGAGATTAAATTTATCTTCATTGATTTAAATGCTTATAACTTTATGCTAACTCCAATGGCAAGATCTATTCTTGAAAGATTTTCATTGCCATTATTTAGTTTGAAAGATTGGTCAACAGCTTTTAGTTTGCCAATACTCCCACTCATAAAGCCCAAAGATCCATTTAGTGAGAGCCATGAGTTTATGCTGTAATCTGCCATTGCATCTATACCCCAACTAAAGCAGTTGCCAGAATAGGTAGTTGTTGCTGTTGTGTAGGCTTTAGAAGTTGTGTTGTAAGAAGGTGATGTCTGAGAATTTTGTAAGAGCATAAGTCCAAGTGTTCCCCTCAGTGACATAGTCCATTTGTCTGCAATAGGCTTGAAAATGTAACGTGCACAAGGACCAATGTAAAATACGTATTCATCATCAGAGCAAGTTAATGGAGTGTTTGGTGATGTTTGATTATCTGTGTAGCTATCAAAAGAGCCGAACATATTTGTTCTGAAACCGACAGCTAAATAAGACTTGAGAGTGTAGTCATAAGCAAAATTTAAGTTTAAACCATTTTTCAATGTATTACGGTGATCTTTGTCGCTTTTTTGATTTACGAAAAGTTCATTAGGACTATCGGATAAGCGACGAGAGTATCCTGTATTCATAAAAAAGTTATGCTGAGCCAAAAGACTACCAGAGAAGCATAACATAAAGATTAGTGCTGATGTTTTTTGTATTTTCATTTTTGAAAGTTTTTATTGTTATCAAAGAGGCTCTCTACAAAAGCCTGACGATTAAATATTTGTAAATCTTCCATTCCTTCTCCCAAACCAATGTAGCGAACAGGGACTTTGAATTGGTCAGATATACCAATTACAACGCCGCCTTTGGCTGTGCCATCAAGTTTTGTGAGTGCTATGGAATTGACTTTTGTTGCCAGGGTGAATTGTTTGGCTTGTTCTATGGCGTTTTGACCTGTGGAAGCGTCAAGAACTAACAACACTTCTTGAGGAGCTTGAGGAATTACCTTTTGCATAACATTGTGAATTTTTGAAAGCTCATTCATTAGTCCCACTTTGTTGTGCAAACGTCCTGCTGTGTCAATTATTACCACGTCTGTGTTGCGAGCAAGTGCTGATTTTAGTGTGTCAAAGGCTACACTTGCCGGGTCAGCATTCATTCCTTGTGTAACCATTTCTATTCCCACTCTGTCTGCCCAAATTTTCAGTTGGTCAACTGCTGCTGCACGAAAAGTGTCTGCTGCTCCCAAAAGCACACTCTTTCCTGCCTTTTTGAATTGGTAAGCAAGCTTGCCTATGGTTGTGGTTTTGCCAACGCCATTGACTCCAACAACCATTATAACATAAGGAACATTGCTAGAGGGGAAAGAAAAATCACAGCGTTCTTGAGTTTCGTTTTCTTGCAATAAAGAAGCTATTTCGTCTTTGAGTAAATCATTCAGTTCAGAAGTGGTAACGTATTTGTCGCGAGCAACTCTCTGTTCAATATGTTCAATTATTTTAAGTGTAGTATCAACACCCACATCACTCTCAACAAGTATCTGTTCAAGGCTGTCAAGTACTTGGTCGTCTACTTTTGATTTACCAACAATGGCTTTTGAAAGACGAGAGAACATACTTTCTTTTGTCTTCTCTAAGCCCTTGTCTAATGTAGCTTTCTTTTCCTTTGAAAAAAACGATAATAGTCCCATAACTATGTATTTTACATTATAAAAAAAGGTTATCCATTCTCTACGAGATAGACAACCTTCTTTATCCTTTTTGGTTAAGATGCAAACCCTCTAAGGTCTGCGTATGTTTGTGTTCTCTAAATTACTTCTTAGCTAAATAATCTTTTACCTTATCAGAAGCAACTATTTCTTCTCCAAAAACGTAAGCTCCTGTTTTCTTTGAACGAGTCATACGAATAACCTTTGCGAAATCTTTTCCGCTTGATGTTTTTAAGGTTGCAACTACTTTCTTTGCCATACTCTATATCTCCTTATGTTATTTTATTTCTTTATGTACTGTTACTCTCTTGAGAAATGGATTGTATTTTTTCAATTCCAAGCGGTCAGGAGTATTTTTCTTTGATTTTGTTGTTATGTAACGAGATATTCCAGGAACGCCCTCTTTCTTCTGCTCTGTGCATTCCAATATTACTTGTACTCTACTGTCTTTTGATTTCTTTGCCATAATCGTTCTAATTTTGAGGTGCAAAAGTACAAAGAAAATTTCACAACAAGCAATTTTTTGTTCTAAAATTTGTCTTTTGAGACTCTTTATTTATATTAAATTATTGATTTTCTGTTTCTTTAATGCGTTTTTCTTGTTGCTCATTATTGGCTGTTTCTTTGGTTAAATTGCCAATAAAGAAGCTCTTTTTGAATGAGTTTTTCTCATAATCACGATAAAAACCCCAAGTGTCATTATCTCCTTTCTCAAAACTGTGAGATATTTTTCCGTTAAATCCGTCTCTACAATCTACCTCTATAGACACAAATTGAATTTGACCTTCCACTTTCTTCTTAAAGAGTCCCAAAAAAGTCTTTTTATATTCCTTAGTTCTTATTACATCAAAATTGGTGAAGCGAATGGTTGAATATTTTAGTAGATTGGTTCTAATAGCCAACAGTTGTGCGTCAGTGGTGTAAGCATTTATTCCCATGACAACCAAATCTTTGGTAATATAAAGAGGATTATCTTTTATTTTTTCAGTCTGACACAAAGCCATAAGGCTAAGGCAAACAAATACAGAAAGTAAAATCAAACGTTTCATACCTATTATATATAATTGTGTGTTTTAAAGATGCAAAGATAATAAAACTTTTGTTTCCTATATATACTTTTTAAGTTTCTCTTTCACTGTTTCATTTTCGTCAAACAGTGAAAGAAGGTTCTCTTTCACTGTTTTATTTCAAGATATTCCGTAACATATTACAAAGATATTGCGCAATATAATATCAAGATATACCGGTATATAATGCAAAGATATTGCGCAATATCTTCATAAGATATACCGGTATATAATGGAAAGATATACCGGTATATCTTGATATTATTTCAAAGAAAGAATAAAATGAAACAAAGAATGGTGAAAATAGAACAAAGAAGTGAGGGTTTCTTACCAATAACGATTGCAATTACATGGGTGAGCCATGCGCGTTTTTGCCTGAGGGAAGAGTTCTTTGATTGCTTTTTGCTCTTGTTTATTCATTGGAATAGCTCTAAGGTCAAGATATTTCAAGCTGTTGCTAAGAGTGGAAAATTCTTGAGGGAAACTTCTGATGTGATTGTCCCATGCAATTATTGTATCCAAAGGTAATGCAGCCATTTCTTTTGGCAGGGAATCAATATAGTTAGAAGAAATATCAATATAGTGAAGTTGGGGCAGATAGCTTAATTCTTTGGGTAGGCTTTTTAGGTCATTGCGATACAGAATAAGTCGTTGTAAATTCTTTAAATTACTTATTTTCTGTGGTACTTCTTTGAGTCTTTGACGGCAAAGTGAAAGTGTGATAACCCTCTCTGGGTTAGCAAGAGCAGAATCTAAATTGGAGAAAAATCCTTCACTTTGAGCAAAAAGTGAAAGGGGGAAACACATTATTATATATAAGAAAATTTTTCTCACTTATTAGGGTCTAATTTGTGCAACATCTTTTTCTATTTGGCTTTTCAGCTCTGCAAGAGAGGAAAACTTCTTTTCTTCTCTCAAAAAGCGCAAAAGACAAATACGAACCTCTTTGCCATAAATATTTTGAGAGAAATCCAAAATGTAAGTCTCAATCACTGGCGCACCTTCTTTGATTGTGGGGTGAGAACCAATATTTGTGATTGCGCCAAAAGTCTTTCCCTCTATTTCTATTGAGCTTTCATAGACACCAAACTTTGGAAGCAATTTGCTCTCTGGTGCTGCAATGTTGGCTGTTGGGAAATTGAGTGTGTGTCCAATAGAATTGCCTTGCAAAACCTTGCCTTCAAAACTATAAGGCTCACCAAGCATATCATTGGCTAAACTAAGGTTGCCATCACATAAAGCTTTGCGAATTTGAGTTGAAGATACCTCTATACCATTGCAGGTAACGCAACAATCTGTTCTTTCAAATACAACTCCTTTGTCTTGCAAGGCTTTTTTAGTGTCAATATTTTTCTCATCTGAAAGGGCAGAACCAAAATGATTGTCATAACCAAGTAGTAGGTAACAAGGGTTGTATTTTGCGCAAAGGGTATTCAAAAAATCTATAGCACTCAAGCGAGCAAATTCTGTGGTAAAAGGTATTGTTATAATGTTGTTAAAGCCTAAGGCACAAAGCTTTTTAAATCTCTCTTGATTGGTTTGCAACAGAGAAATCGGCTTTTTGTTGTTTTGCTGAGCCAGAATAGTCTGAGGGTGATTAGAAAAAGTTATTATTACTGGCTCTGTATTTCTATCGTTTGCTTTTTGCTTCAGCAGACTTAGCAATTTTCTGTGACCACAGTGCACTCCGTCAAACATTCCTATTGTTATGGCTGGGCGAAAAGGAAAAACAATGTCTTTATCAAATGAAATAATGTTCAATTCTTAGCGTTTTTAAGAATGCAAAATTACTAAAAAACCGCTGTTTGATTGATACAAGCGAAAAAAAAACGATGTAAATATACATCGGTATAAAGAAAAAGTGTAAATTCGCACTTCCAAATTTGCTAAAATAACATAGCATACAAGGAGAAAAAGACTACAATAATTAGTGTTGAGAGAAAAATAAATAATACAGTTTATGGACGCAGTTAGTAAAGGTAAGATATCACAGATAATAGGAGCCGTAATTGACGTGGCTTTCCCTGAAGGAGAAAAATTACCTAATATTTATGATGCTTTGAGAGTAAAGATGGCTGACGGCAAGGAAACTATTCTTGAATGTCAGCAAGATATTGGCGAAAACACAGTAAGAACTATTGCAATGGATTCAACAGATGGATTGCAAAGAGGTTTGGACGTGGAAAACCTTGCTCACCCTATCACTATGCCTGTTGGAGAGAATATAAATGGTCGTTTGTTTAATGTTATTGGTCAAGCTATTGATGGAATTGGAGAGGTTAAAACAGAAAAGAGCTATCCAATTCACCGTGAGCCACCAAAGTTTGAAGACCTTTCAACTTCGCAAGAAGTGCTTTTCACAGGTATTAAAGTAATTGATTTGATTGAGCCTTATTCAAAAGGAGGTAAGATTGGTCTTTTCGGAGGAGCTGGTGTTGGAAAAACAGTCCTTATTATGGAAATGATAAATAACATTGCCAAGAAATATGCAGGACAAAGTGTTTTCGCAGGCGTTGGAGAAAGAACACGTGAAGGAAATGACTTGCTTAGAGATATGCTTGACGCTGGAGTTATTCGTTATGGCGATGAATTTAAGAAGAGCATGGACCAAGGAGGTTGGGATCTTTCAAAAGTAGATAAAAAGGCTTTAGATGATAGTAAATGTACTTTGGTGTTTGGACAGATGAACGAACCACCTGGAGCAAGAGCAAGAGTGGCTCTTTCTGGTCTTACTATGGCAGAGTACTATCGTGATGGAGATGAGAAAACAGGGGGTAAAGACATTATTCTTTTTATTGATAACATATTTCGTTTCACTCAGGCAGGTAGTGAGGTGTCAGCTCTTTTGGGACGTATGCCTTCTGCCGTAGGTTATCAACCTACATTGGCTTCTGAAATGGGTGTTATGCAAGAAAGAATTACATCTACAAAGCGTGGTTCCATTACTTCAGTGCAAGCTGTGTATGTGCCTGCCGATGACTTGACAGACCCTGCTCCTGCAACTACATTTGCTCATCTTGATGCTCAAACAGTATTGAGTCGTAAGATTTCTGAGCTTGGAATTTATCCGGCTGTTGATGCTTTGGAATCTAATTCTCGTATTTTGTCGCCAGACATTGTGGGCAAGGAACATTATGAGACAGCTCAAAGGGTTAAGAACATTTTGCAACGTTACCAAGAGCTTCAAGATATTATTGCTATCTTGGGTATGGAAGAACTTTCTGATGAGGATAAACTTGTTGTTTCTCGTGCTAGAAGAGTTCAACGTTTCTTGTCTCAACCATTCCATGTTGCAGAGCAATTTACAGGTATGAAAGGTGCTTTTGTAAATATAGAAGACACAATAAAAGGATTTAATATGATTCTTAATGGTGATGTAGATTATTTACCAGAGGCTGCTTTTATGCTTGTTGGGACAATAGAAGAAGCAATAGAAAAAGGTAAGAAGATTCTTGCTGAGACAGAAAATAAATAATATTCTCAAAGCAACAAGACAATGAAAGTAAAGATAATATCACCAGAAACATTGCTTTATGAAGGCGAGGCTTCATTAGTGCAGTTGCCTGGAATAGATGGTTCGTTTGAAATTTTGAATAACCATGCACCAATTATATCTGTGCTTGCCAAAGGAACAATAAGATTGACAAATAACAAAGAGACGCAGACTTTTAATATAAAAAGTGGAGTGGTTGAAAGTAGTAAAAACAATATTCAGATACTTGTTCAATAGTCTTTAACATAAAGAGTATAATTCAAGACAAGAGAGAAAATAGCTCACTTAGCTGTTTTCTCTCTTATTTTATGATGAATAAGTAAATAAAAAGGACTAAGCCTAACGAGTAGACTTAGCCTTTTTAATCACTAATAATAATACGATAAAAAATGCATTTTTGAGTTTTGTGTATGTTGTTTTCTCTATATAAACAACATTTTTCTCATAACTATATCACTTTATTTTACTTTTTTTGATATAATTTTTCTTCCCAGTATCTAACTATTTTATTACAAGATAATTGAAACAAAAAAAAGAAGCTATTCTTTAATAGCTTCTTTCGCTTAAAAAGGTTTTGCTTTGTCTATTTATAAATAGAGATTGTACCCTTTTCTGTTATTACTTTGTTAGCTTTGTCTCTGTGACGGAACTTTGCTACCCAAACATAAGAACCCTCTGGAACATATTTACCATCTTGTTTGCAATCCCAATATTGTTCTTGTTTATTTGTAGAGAATATGCACTTGCCCCAACGATTGTATATTTTCAATTCAAAGTCTATTGGTGCATCAACATATACTCTGAATTGAGCAATACGTTTGTCATTTGAATAGAGATAAATTGCATTAGGTGCCCATATATAATGTGTAGTTGAAATGCGAAGTACATTCTTTATAGAATCTTTGCACCCTGCAGCATTTTGTACATACAAAGCAGCAATATAAGATTGTGTTGTGTCCGTAGGTGCAAAGGTGTGAATAAAACTCTTTTCGCTTGAAGTGTCTCCATCAGAAAGTCTCCATTGTCTAACAGTTGAACCATCTGTTGCATCTGTGAATAATATTGTTGGGTCAAGGTCGTCAATCACTGAAGGATTAAATGTCATTGTTGCTTTTGGTAGTGCAGATACATATACATACATTGTGTCCGCATTTTTGCAACCAATGTCGTTTTGTCCGTTAGCTATGTACATTGTGCTTACAGCAGGACTAACAAACATTTGTGTTGCATTTATATTTGCTATTGAATTGTCCTCTGGAATTGTTGCCCAAGTGTATGAAGAAGCATTGCCAGTAACCTTTATTTCTGTTGTGTCGCTGTAACATATATGAGCATCTTCATTTACTCTTACTATTGGTCTGTCAAGAGCTGTTACTTTTATTTTGGCTATTGTCTCACACATTGAAGGAGGTAGTTTGACAGATACAGAGTATTCTGTTTGCGCCTCTGATGGTCTTACTGTTGTTGTGCTTGATGTGCCACCACTAATCCATTCAAATGTACAACCTTCAATAGAAGAGTGAGCAGTTAGGGTTGTGGAAGTGCCAGAACAAATAACAGTGTCTCCAGTGATATAAACATCAGGAGCATCATTTACTGTTACTTTCATTGAGTCTGTTGCTTGACAATGGAAATTGCTATCAGTCATTGTTAGATAAACAAAAGAAGTGCTTTGAGGTGTGCAATGCAAAATTTCTTGGTCGCTTAAAAGATTTGTTTTGTCATAAGACCAGAAGTAAGTGCCTACAGCTTGACGCATTGTATCCATTAAAGTTAGTGTGTCATTACGGCAAATTGTTTTGTTGTCTCCTAAATCTACTTGGAAAGAATATAAGTGAACATGGAAAGAACCTTTGCGTTGACAAGTTAGTATTCCGTTAGTGTAGTTGTCAACTTGGAATGTGTATGTGGTATCTGTTAAAGGGTTAAGAACAAAGTTTGAAGGGTCTGTGATTTCTATTTGTGAAGGGTCAAGTAAACGGTAGTTGTCTCCTCCAGCCAAAGAAATGTTTATGTTAGTTCCCTTACATATTGTATCAAACTCACTGGTGTGGCCATTATGCGTAATAACAAATTGCGGCATATCCAAAGGTTTTATTAAAACAGAATCTTCATAATATAATTCTTCTCCGTCCAAACGTATAACGGTTGTTTTCATTACATACCATTTAGGTTCGTTAGAAGGAGAGGCTATGCAACTATAATCTTCTCCCACACCAGAGGTAACAGGAACAAGTGTTGTATCTATTAGGGTGTGAGTGTACCACTCTGTTGCTACATCAAGATTTCCTACTGGTCTAATTCTCCAAGCCTCATGAGTGGCAGTCCATATTGTATCATTATATGTTGTTCCTGTAGCATTAGTGATAACTGTTGCTTGAGTGCCTGTTTGGTTTTGTATTCCCAAAGTTGCGTGTCCTTGATTTGTGGTTGAACAACAAGTCTTGCTATCTAAGTAGAACTCCATAGTATTTGTTGTTTCATATAGCACAAGCATTGATGTAGCATGTTGACTGTTGTTGCCAAATAAAGGTACATTGTAAAAACTCAATACAAGTTTTCTACAAGGATATGAGCCCAATATACCAAAGTATAATCTTCCCAAATTATTTAAAGCACGAAAATCAATATCGTGGTAAGGAGCAAATATACAATTTAAGAATTCTGAGTTTGTTGAAGGTAAATGTATTCCAGCAGAGTAAGTGCAATAATGTGTTGAACCTGTAGGAGGTGTTCCTGTTATGGAGCCAACAGGTGAAGCAACAGAACTATTCCATGATAAAACACCATTAGAACCTATTACACATTGTTGTAAACTGTTTTGTCCATAAAATGAGAATTTAAACGTTTTATAATTAGGATCGTTTATAGGTTGACCAAAGTTCATATTCATAACTTCACCCCAAACATCGTCTTGAGGTAAAATATAGTCAATAGTATTTGCATTTGGTCCGGTAGTAGTTCCTACAGTGAAAGGACAAGGTACAGAATCAAAAGGGATTGATTCATAAGTATAGGAATTAGAAGCTCCAGGAGCATAAGATTTAGGAAATAGTCTTATGGAAGTCATTGAGCAAGTTAATTGGATTGTGTCACCTGAACAACTTACGTGATTTGTGGAATCATATATGTAAGCGTTAGGACAGCTCTGCGCAAATAAGTTATTGCTTATGCCAATGTAGGCTATTACCCCTAATAAGAAAAAGATTGTTTGTTTCATATTGTATACTATTATATATATTCAATCTGCAAAGATACAAATTTTACTTATTAATAAGACACAGCAAAGAAAAAAGTGTTTAGCTTTTTGGAGTGAAAATGTATTTCTTGGATTATTATATTAGGTAAAAATGATTCTTTGTTATAGATTTTTCAAACAAAGAAAGAGGATCAATAGAATCAAGATTCCATAAAAAGGGATAAAATTAGCGTTTATTGTGGCATTAATTCCACTTCAAGAATAGAGAAATAGTAAAAAAGGAGACAAAAGGAGAGAGAAGTAGTAAAAAAAGTTGATTAAGTAAGATAGTGTAATAAAGCAAGTTGAGAGATTGGAGCAAAAAAAAGTGAAAAAAAAGAATAGAAAAAGTTTGGTAATAAAGAAAAAGGTTGTACTTTTGCACTCCCGTTTGGGAATAACGAAAGAGGGAGAGAGAAAGGATAGGGAGTTAGGAACAGAAAGGGGAGAGAAGATAATTGAAAATAAAAGGAAACCAAAAATAAAGGTAGCGAAGTCTAAGTAAAGACAGTTGGGGAACCGACGTCAAGAAAAGAGGAGTCAGAGAGGGAGAGAGAGATTATACAATGAAGAGTTTGATCCTGGCTCAGGATGAACGCTAGCGGCAGGCTTAACACATGCAAGTCGAGGGGTAACATGCGTAAGTAGCAATACTTAGGTGATGACGACCGGCGGACGGGTGCGTAACGCGTATGTAACCTACCATATACAGGGGGATAAGCTTTCGAAAGGGAGTGTAAAACCGCATAATATTATTAGGAGGCATCTTTTGATAATTAAATATTTATAGGTATATGATGGACATGCGTATGATTAGTTAGTTGGTAAGGTAGCGGCTTACCAAGGCGACGATCATTAGGGGTTCTGAGAGGAAGGTCCCCCACATTGGTACTGAGATACGGACCAAACTCCTACGGGAGGCAGCAGTGAGGAATATTGGTCAATGGGCGAAAGCCTGAACCAGCCATGCCGCGTGCAGGAAGAAGTTCTTATGGGATGTAAACTGCTTTTGTATAGGGATAAAGATATTTCTGCGGAAGTATTTGAAGGTACTATACGAATAAGGATCGGCTAACTCCGTGCCAGCAGCCGCGGTAATACGGAGGATTCGAGCGTTATCCGGATTTATTGGGTTTAAAGGGTGCGTAGGCGGATGAATAAGTCAGAGGTGAAATACATATGCTCAACATATGAATTGCCTTTGAAACTGTTCGACTAGGATACAAATGGAGCAGGCGGAATGAACTGTGTAGAGGTGACATTCATAGATATAGTTCAGAACATCGATCGCGAAGGCAGCTTGCTAAGATGTGATTGACGCTGAGGCACGAAAGCGAGGGGAGCGAACAGGATTAGATACCCTGGTAGTCCTTGCAGTAAACGATGATAACTCGTTGTTGGCGATAGACAGTCAGTAACTAAGCGAAAGCGATAAGTTATCCACCTGGGGAGTACGATCGCAAGGTTGAAACTCAAAGGAATTGACGGGGGCCCGCACAAGCGGAGGAGCATGTGGTTTAATTCGATGATACGCGAGGAACCTTACCTAGACTTGAACGCAGCAGTAATAATGAAGAGATTTGTT